>Ga0208011_1000020_pt1 | contig 98842 bp, 106 predicted proteins | sample 7_EtaG_FD_184080 | JGI IMG/M metagenome (GOLD analysis project Ga0208011, IMG submission 184080) | Marine viral communities from the Subarctic Pacific Ocean - 7_ETSP_OMZ_AT15161 metaG (SPAdes) (version 2) | ecosystem: Environmental > Aquatic > Marine > Oceanic | place: Pacific Ocean | collected...
GACTGAGACCTTTACAGGTTCTGATGAAATTGTAGTATTAGATGGTTCGTCGCAAAAGAGAAAAGCTGCTAGCGAGATTGGTAATAGTGTATTCAATAATGATAGTGGTTGGACAGATTGTACAGGTACCACAACAGCGAGTAACTCGCAGACCTTTACAAACAAAGCCGGTAACATATCACAATGGACAAATGATAGTGGTTATACAACTTGTACGGGTACTACGACAAATAGTAACTCGCAGACCTTTACAAACAAAGCCGGTAACATATCACAATGGACAAATGATAGTGGCTTTACCGATTGTACAGGAACCACAACAGCGAGTAACTCGCAGACGTTTACAAACAAAGCCGGTAACATATCACAATGGACAAATGATAGTGGCTTTACCGATTGTACAGGAACCACAACAGCGAGTAACTCGCAGACGTTTACAAACAAAGCTGGTAACATATCACAATGGACAAATGATAGTGGCTTTACCGATTGTACAGGAACCACAACAGCGAGTAACTCGCAGACCTTTACAAACAAAGGCGGTAATATATCACAATGGACAAATGATAGTGGCTTCGGAACCGGTGATATTACAGCTGTGGTTGCAGGCACATTGTTAGATGGAGGAGCTACGAGTGGTAGTGCAACTTTAAATGTTGATCTTTCAGAGCTTTCTACATCAACTTCTGACGGTGACGGTGATTATTTTGTTGTAACAGATGCATCAGACGCACAGAGAAAACTTACCAAAGGTAATATTAATAACAGCGGGTTTAATAATGATAGCGGGTTTACTGATTGCGCAGGTACGGTTACAAGTGTCGCTGGTGGTGATGGTATGTCCGGTACCGTAACATCTTCCGGTTCGTTGGCAGTTGACAGCACAGTTATAAGAACGACAGGTACCCAAACCATAGGAGGATCAAAGACATTTTCTAGTGCGATCTGTACAGATTGTGTCCGGGCGACTGATGGAGACGGTCTTAAATTATATGATGACGGTGGTAATGGTATATTTGTTGAAGATGGTGGTAATGTTGGTATAGGCTCCACCAACCCTGCTAACCTTCTCGATGTATGTAGCGGTAACTTAAACATAAACAACGGGGGGTATTGCTTAAAATTTGGAGGAGCTTCTTCATGCTCTAGCATGTTCTTTTATGGTGATATGTATTGGTGTAATGAAACCGGTGATGTCAGGATCGATCAAGCGGCAGAAAATAAGGATATTATTTTCAAGACATGTGATGGGTCTATGAAAGAGACCATGAGGATTGATGGTAGTTCTCAACAAGTGGGCATAGGTACTACAGCACCAAATGAACTTCTTACTGTTAAGGGTAGTATAAGTGCTAGTGGCGCGTTACAGGGACAACTTGATATTAATGCACAGACCGGTACAACATATACTTTAGTAATAGGTGATAAAGGTAAATTAATTACTCTTAGCAATGGGAGTGCTATTACTCTTACAATACCTCCTAACAGCGATGTCGCCTTTCCTATAGGTACGGAAATTACAGTTACTCAATTAGGAGCAGGTCAGTTAACAATCGCTGAAGGAAGTGGCGTGACGGCTTCTGCTGCTGACGATGAATTAAAAACACGGGTACAATATAGTGCAGCTGTTTTAACCAAAATAGCTTCTGATACTTGGTTAGTAGCAGGAGACTTAACAGCATAAACATGAAAGGCAAAACAGGTATAATATCATCTAGACGAGATCTTTTAATGGACCTAGGGACTCCAGGGGATTATGACTTTGCAGTCTATGGAATGTATAGCCTTAGATATTTAAATAGAGAATATAACGGTGATGTTATTCTAGGTTATAAGGATAGTTCTGGTGTAACACAGGGATTTACTCCTACGGAAATAATTGATGGAACATTAACAACGTTTGCAAACGGTGACCATGTAAGAGTTAAAACATTCTACGATCAAAGCGGAAATGGAAATGATGCTACTCAAACTGGTCGGTATAATATGCCGCCTATAGTTATATCTGGTACTTTAATGAAGCTAGATGGTACAGATTTGCCAGCAATAGACTTTGATGGTACAAATGATTTTATGCCTTTAAATAGCGCCCTTCCAGATATTCGAATAGGCCATTGTAGCTCATTTACTGTAGGTGAGTACGACAACACAACCACAAATCCTTTGGAAATGATGCTATCTTTAGGTTGGACTAATGCATCAGCTAGATGGTTTGCACCAGCCGGTTATCAAGGTGACTGGCTTTTTGGTTATGCTAGTGTCTGGAACGAGCAAGTAATAACCGGTTTGGATCTAGATCCACATCTCTATACTGCTATAGCCGGGTCTGACCAAGGAGATTGGAGATGTTTTATTGACGGTGACGAGGAAGGTACAGCTACTCGACAAGTTAGAAGCAGCGCTGGAGTTTATGGGATTGGTGGTGCTAGTAGTGTTACTAGCTATGCTTTAGACGGAAGGGTTGCTGAAGTATTAGTCTTCGACGGTGATTGTAGTACTACGCGGGCGGCTATAGAAAAAAATATAATGGATTATTATGGTTTATAATATACAATAAATTACTTATGAAAGAATACGACTGGAATATAGCAGAATGTGATCCGCTAAGAGAGCCCATGAGTGGCTATTACGTAGACTTAGTAGAATATACATTAGACGATGCCGGCATTCGAATATCTGATAACTATTTACAAGAACATCATTTTAGTAATTATGCTACAGCATCAGCATATTGGGATAGTAATAAGCAAGATGGTTACATTCTCTACAATGAAGTAGAAGAAGGTATAGCAGGTAGGCAAGAGTTTTAAAACTACTAGGCGTACCCTGTGTATCCCGTGGGAGAAGCAATGACACGAGTAGAATACTACTCTTATTACTTTTAACTAAGTAAGGCGCTCTCCTAGGTTCTCTAGTTAGCGATAACCTAAAGCAACTAATCGACGGATATTAGGTCCAACATTTGTTTCAACGTTGTATGCATTACCTGTCGCGCTTAATCCACCATAGCCGGTGTACCCATTACCTTTAGCGTTAAAATTAGTGTTACCTGCAGATAAAGTATAAGTAGCTGTAAACCCGTTTCTATATACTACAGCAAGGTCAATAGCTGCTGAAATAAATGTACAAATTGTAGTGTTTCTATGATTTGTATGAGGGGTTGCTCGGTTAGGCGTACTTAAGTGAATAACTCTTGTAGTACGTGAAAGCCCAGAACTAGCATCATCTGCTTGTAGGGATGCATCTGTTTTCCACAAAACTCCCACTGCAGATAATCCGGGTCCTCCGGTAGTGTGTTGTGTACCCCACTGGTTGCCATATGAAGCTGTGCTGTGTATACCTATAAGAGCTGAACCTGTATCGTTGGGATTTGATCCAGAAGATAAAATATCAAACCCAGATGTTCTTGCTATATTCTTACCGATCGCGTTACTTACAAAAGGTACCTCGTCTAAGAGCTGTGGAGGATCGATAACATCGTTAGCAAAAAAGCCATTAGTGTATGAAGTGATTGGAATATTCTGTGCCATATTAATATTTATTGAAATGTGTTTGAATTTACGTAACTAAAGCAAAAAAAAACGATGGAACTTTCGTTCCACCGTTTTTGTGATTTGTCTCTCGACTGCTGCTTAATCAGCGACGTTCTAAGATTAGAAGTACACTGACTGAGAAGCCGGAGTAAACGCAGTACCGAGTCCCTGAACAATAACTACATGGTAGTAGAGATCAGCCCCGAAGATGTTGTCAACAACACCATAACGAGTAAGCAAGCCAACACGTGGCGCGAAGTCGTTAGGACCAATAGTTCTCTGAACCATGACAGGAATGTAAGGACAATAAATGATACCAGTGTCGTAGAACTCAGGACCTTTGTAACCAAGCAACGCATACTCGATGTTAGCAGTACCATTTGAGTCATACTGATTAACATTAGGATTGTTGTAGTAACTAGAGTTCTGAACCTCTGTTCTGGTATCACGGTAAACGTTGAATCTCCCACCGAGTGAACCAACCTTTGCAATACCAACAGGCTGCGTGTTAACATCACCCTGCACAGGCACCCACTGAAATTCAGGGAGCATCTCGAGGATGGCGCAAACACGAGGAGTAGCAACAACAAAGTTAGCTGCTCCACGTCTGTTACGTACGGCGATACGATTGGCTTCGATGATAAGACGTTGATAGAAGTCCCTATTACGCTCGACCATCCAACGACCATCTGCAGAAGCAGGTGACCAGAGGGAGTAGCCTTTGTTCAGTCCAGCTCCGAGAGCCGACTGGATCATTCTCATGAGCATTTCACGGTCGATCTCAGCCTGAATCTCATACGACATAGCGTTTGTGATCTCGGCGTCAATATCGATACCATTCATGTTCTTAAGATCTTGCTCAAGTTCGACAGACCAACGTGCGCCAAGACGGCGTGTGCCGGCCTCAACTGCTGTTTTCTCGAACTTAACCTCGACCTGAGGAATGTTACCAGTAATCTCGAAAGCGGAAAGAATCTGAGCGACACCTTTATCTTGCGCAGTGAAGGCCCAAGTTGAACCATCAGGAGTACCACTCAACCGTGTCGAAGACGTACCGGTGAAGCGGGTATCAAGAAGTTGGTATCCAAGTTCATCACCCGGAAGACCGGCAGCGCCATCATATATCTTGTTATCTCCTGCAATCGTTGGATGCGAACCAGGCGTAAATCCTGGACCTGTAGTACCAGATCCAATAGGATTGGTAGTAGCATCACCAGTACCATCAGTACCGGCTCCAAGATAAGTAGACTCGTAAGCATAACGAAGAGCAAAAGCAAGTCCAACAGGACCTGACATAGGCTGGACACCAACGATTTCGTTAGTGATAAGCTCAGGGAACGTACGACGAATCATCGGGATAAGCACTTTAGGAAGACGAGCGTCACCAGGAGCATAATTATCATTCGACCCGGTAGTACCAGGCGGAGAGAATATGTTCGAAGTAGAAGCACCGCTACCGAAGGCTCCACCGTGACCGGCGGAGTTTGCTTCTTCAATACACCACTTTTCCTGGTTCTCAAGAAGAATGGCGGTATTTAAACGGGTATGATCGTCTTCAATGGGCTTAACACTATCAGAAGAATATTCAAGAACAGGTGCCCACTTCTCAAGAAGTGTATCTGCTCTATCTCTATCTATAAATGACTGTGGTTTGTTCATATAAAACGTTTCCTTTCATTTTACCTCATGGGATCTAGTCCCAAGATACTCAGGTGACAAATGCACCTCATTGTTCAGGGTTGAAATTATTTGTGAGTTCTTTTAAGTTCCTCCAAGTATGGATTAGATGAGTTCTCTTTTTTCTTCTCTGAAATCTTTGGTCGTGGGGCATCAGTTTTGACCTTTCGCTGTGTAAATGCCTCCTCTTTAATAACACTAAGTCTTTCTTTTTCCTTTTTATCAAAAAGCCTTTCTGTGTAATCAAAATTTTCTTCAATAAATTTTGGTGACTTATCATGAAGAATCTTTATCATATACTCTTTCTTTTTACCTGTTAAATGTGCAGTTTTAGACTCTAATACAAGATCTGCTTTTGTTTTAGTATATGCTTCTTTAAGAAGGTTATTTTCTTTTTTAAGCGCTGTAACTGTTTGTGACAACTCATCAATCTGTGTCTTACCGTCGACAACCGCCTCTTTAACAGACTCTGCCATAAGAGAAGAATCAACAGCAAGAACCTTTCTTAAATTAGCAAGAACTTCACGTGATGTTCTGTTTTTGGTTGCTTCTTCAATAGCCTGTGTAGGTACAGCTTCATTAATATACTCTTCTAGGTAATCTGAAATACTTTCAACTAAAGTCGACTTGAACTTACTAGCTCTACCATTAAGCTCGCTTTCATAACGCTTTACAACAGTAATAAGCTTATTGGCGTTGTTATGATCAACAGCTTCAACCACTCTTTTAAGTTTATTTGTATGATCTTTATCAATTGCGCCTACTAACTCCTCAAGTTTTTCAGCATAGAGCTCATCTTGATTCGTTAAAGCAGCTTCAACTGATAATTGAATTTTTTCTTCAATAGCAGTTTCAATTTCCTTAACAGACTCTTCTGTTAATACCTCTGCTGCTTGTTCTGGTAATGCTTTTTCGTTCTTCATGTTTAAAAGAGTGGTTTTTCAGTTGCGCGATTGATTCTTCTTGTAATCTTATCTTCAATTACGCTCTTTAAATATTTATGTGCCTGGGCATAATTTTTCTTAGAAATATGCTCAATGACCTTAATAATCTTTAATTTTTCTTTAGCCATAATATTATTTATTATATAGATTTAATAAAGCTAAGGATTCTGTCACGTAAAAAGGTATCAATCTCCTTTTTAGGGAGCTTTTCTAGTGATTTTTCGAAATTTTCGTATACTTCGGTGTATTTATCATTACCAACAAGCACCCATTGCTTTGATTCTAAGATTCCATTTACAAATGCCTTGGGGTAGGATGGGTCTGCAACACAGTCAATAGCTACAAGTTTCATATTTTTTACAGTACTATGATCGCTACTCTCTTCAAGGGTTCCTAATGCGCGTGAAGACATACCAACTTTTACACCGTCGTTAATAAGAGATCTAACTATTTGACCGCAGGGTGTAGATAAAACTTTTGATTTACCATAAAACACATTCCCGTCTTGCTTTAATTCGGTTACCATGTGGCAGGCTCTTTCTAGATCAACATCTGCTGTAGTTGGGTGATTTAGCTCTCCCATTGCGCGACCAGGCTTGATCATCTCTTCAACATATCGTGTTGCTTCTCTCTCTAACTCGTCTAATGGATAAAGCCGGTTGTTTTTGTTTACACCCTCAGCCATCATATAAGGGCCTTTTATATATAAATTGGAAGGGGAGTTTCTATCTACTTCTTCTTCAATGTATTCGAACTCATCGTTCACATCGGGTTTTTCCACAACCAAGTTAAGTTTTAACGCCATACTATTATTTAGTCACCCCTTTGGATAAAGCTCCTTTTCTGTAATAATAATGAAAGTGAAGCCGCGCTTTTTACAATATTCTCGAGCAGCTTTCCATTTTGCTTGATTAGTTACATACGCTTTTTGCTCGTAAATTAAATGCTGCTTTTTTCTATATTTTGTTTGAGGTGGTTTAGTTTGTTTTGATGGTTTAATTTCAACAAGATAGCTAATAGTGTCTTTACCTTCTTTTATAGTTACAAAATTATCAACATAATATTTATGTACTCTATTGTCCAATGGACTTTTATACGGTACAACTACATTTTCACTTCCCCATTTAATTACATTAGGATTATTATCACAAAATCTAAAAAATATTAACTCTAATCCAGACCGATAAATAGCTTTCGACCCAATAAATTTTTCAGAATTTTTAGGTGTAAAAACGCCTTGACGCCACTTTTTCCTCATCCCACAAAGAACATTGGCGGTTCTGTGTCCCCAAATCCAGGTGAAGCTCCCTCCAATAGTTTACCTTCGAGTTCAGCTTTTTTCTCTAAACCTTCTGTTAACATATCATAATTTAACGCGCCTCCACCTAATAATTGAACATTACCAAATTTACCTCTAACTCGCCCGATTGTTATTTGTGTTAGCGCTAGCGCATATTCATAAACCCATTGCTCCATAATAACATCTCGTATTGCGCGCTCTAAATAACACCCAATAACGCCATAAAATTTATCGTTATTAGGTTGCGGGTACATTTGCAAATATTGGGTTCTTGAATCGAATTTTATATCTCTTCGGATTGCTAATAATTTTTCCCTTGTATCAATCCACTCTTTAAGTGAGTACCAAGACACAAGATCAAACCCGTAATTACCCAGTGCATAACTAAAATAAGTCTGCTGCGCTAGTGTTTGTTCGAGTGTAAATAGTGTATTAATACCGGTAGATGAACCTTCTTCAAAGTCTATTACATCAACAACTTTTCTATATTCCATTACATCATAGTCAAATACATTTTGATAATAGAGTGCTGACGAATCTTGACCTTCAAACGGTACAGTTTGTGGTGGTGTTGCTTTAAAATAAGCGCTAAGACCTGGTGTAAAAGCTGTTATGTCCTTGTAAAGTGTTTCATTAAATACTTCAAATGCAGCAATCCCTGGGCCAGTAGATCCGCCCCCTTCTCCAGATTGACTTGCAAAGAGAGATGAAAGACTGTATGAAGTAACAAAATTAGATGCACTTAATGTTGAAGTAGCAACATATACAGAGGCGATAGATCTTTCAGAATTACCTTTTCCGGCTGCACTTAATGTAGTAGGTGCATATGAGCCATACCACTCTGGACCTGGGCCAAGAGGATTTGTACCATCTACTTGTTTTTGTTTGGTATTTAGATCGGTATTTGCTAGTGTATAAAGGAAATCTAATCGAATTCCTTTATTCTGTTCATACATATCTGAATCAAATATTAAAAATTCTCTTGTATATCCAGCGTATTTAGTAAAATATTCAACTGCTATTTGAATGCTTTGTCTAAGCTGGTCTGTATGTATTTCTAAACTAACTAATGGATATCCTAAAGATCTCTTAATTCTATCCCCTAAATTATCATAAGTTTTAATTTTACTATTTAAATTTGTTGATAAGAAAGCGGAAAGTGGTGTAATGTTGCATGCAAGTGCCATAAAATTATTTATTCAGCATAAATAAATATATGGCTATAACACCAACAACTAATTACGGTAGCACTTATTATAATATAAATCAGTGTAGAACATTCAGCATGCGTCTTGCCGCTACTACCTTAACGTGTCTGTCAAGTGTCGACGTTGGAGGCTACGGGGTTGGGCAACCTTGTTCTGAAGTTATTATAGAGAATAAGACGGGTGGTATTGTTACTATATATGACAACAATAACGCTAGTGGTGCGCACGGGTTTGCGCTCGACGATAATGACTCTTTTACTTTTAGAGGTTTAACTAACGTTAACGATGTATCCGCGTATGCTGCTAGCACCGGAGCTATTTATTACAGAACTCAGTTCTTTAGCAGCAACCCAGCGCGTTAAACTACGGGCTCTTCTACTTCGACTTCAGTCTCGGCGACTTCCTCTGTATCGGCTTCACCAACGTCGGCTTCACCGCCGCCAAACTCTGGGATGCCGCCTTCACCGCCTCCTACACCAGCACCTTCACCACCAACAGCTGCTTCACCTTCTGCTAGCTCGCCGGCTAGAGCAGCTTCCTTCCAAGCAGGGCCAGCTGCTATAATATTAGCCAGCTCCCATTGCAATTCAGCATCTTTTCTTAAGAATTCTCTGTTAGCTAAGATATCTTTATCTTTCCACCCAAGATACTTTTTCTGGGCGTAAGTTGCAGAAACGAACTCATTACCTGCTAAATTGGTATAGTTACCGGCTTTAAGCTCGAGTCTCTGATTCTCTCTTAATTCATAGAAATTAGTAGGTACATTAAACTCGACTTCAATATTCTGTTCAGTAAGTTCTAATTTCTCAAATGTACCCATTAAGGTTAAATGAGTGATAAATCCTTTTTTAAGGCCAGCAGCAAATCTTTGCTGTTGTCTCATTACAAACCTCGCAAATTTAAGTTCTTCTCTTAAAATTGTCGACCCGTCAACAGAAGCTTGGTCTTGAGGATCTAATCTAGCAGCAGGTACTTTAAGCGCTCTATACAGCTTTTTAATAAAGTACATTAGGTCAGATAATTCGCCTAAATTAGCACCACCTGCTAATTGATCGACCGTTGTACCGTCTGATCCCTGACGTTTAGCAAACCAAAACGCATCAAGCATTGATTGTGGATTAAATTTCTTTACGATATCGTCTTGATCAATATCGAATGTCTTTCTCGACCAATAATTTTGAATAAGCTTTTTAAGATATGCTTCAGCTTTTGGTGGAGGCATATTACCAACATCAACATTAAAGACCAATCTTTCTGGCGCTCTCACTAGGCGATAGATAACAATAGCATCCTCAATTAAAGATAATTGTCTATACGGGCGTCTAGCATTTTCTAAGAAAGGTATAATAAAATTCTTTGTTTCGTTGTACACACCAGAATTAACATACATAATCTGGTTTTGATCCATGGGAATAAATTCAACCTTTTCGACTTTATTTGGCTGAGTAGGACTAAAAATTGGCTTTTTATAAATATACCCTTTAACAAGCATATTTTGTATATTATTATATACCGGGTCAATAATCTCTGAAGGCAAGTTAATAACACCTAATACACCGTCCTTAACAAACCCTTCGTGAATTATTTGCTCAAAAAATACTTCTCCTTCAACCAATAATTGCCTAAAGTATTGCCATCCTTTGTTTTTAAGGTCATAATATTCTACATATCTATGAAATTGGGTTTCTAATTCACCTTTTTCATCTAAGGTTAGATCAACCTCTTTTAATTGTAGATTAGTGATCCACCCTGTTTCATCCGGATTAATGGTCTCGTCACAGATCTCGTCTAACGCATCAGATATCTCTGAATAAGCAGCCATTATCCTATAATCTCTTAACCTACCAACTTTATCATCGGATATGTTTGCATACATAACGTCACCGAAAGATGAGTCTTTAGCGAAATCACCTATAGGAATGTTGTTGTATGGGTTAGAAGAAGATACGGAAGCTTTAGCTAAGGCTTCTGCCCTTCTCATACCAGCTTTTTGAAAGAACTTGTACTTAGGATTTAATGCGTCGTTTTCTTCGCGTGCGTCTGTCGAATAGGGTAGCCTATTCTGGATGTATTGCATTAAATTTCTTCCAAAAGTGGCTGCACGACCGTCATTCGTTACATAGGAGCGGTTTTGACTTGAACTTGTTGTTGATCCGGATCCAGGCATTATATATATTTATACTAATTTAAGGATAGAGCTACTGGCTTGATAGGAAGTTGCCCAGCCAGCCTCGTTTCCAGTTACAATTGTAAATTCACCAGCTTTGGCAGCACTGAGCGAAGATGCGGGGAAGAAGAAGTTAACTACATTATCGTTAACAACTTTATAAAAATTATTACCAAGCTCGTAACCACTAATTGTTGAGTTTTTAGCTGAAGTTATCGCTGTGTAGTTGGTATAGAAACTAGTAACATATGAACTTAAATAAAACTTATTATCTGCGTCAAATCTTTTTCCGTATAAAATAAAGTTATTAGCGTCACCGCTGGTGATTTGTGTTAATGTTCCTAGAGGAAAATCATTAATTGCTTGATATGTACCGGTTGTCGCGTAAAAAATATTAGTAAATTCAGGTATACCTGATACAGTAATTGTCTCTGTGTAGTTTGTGTTTACTGTCGACTGTTGTGCTGAAACGCCCGTGTGATAACTAGATAATCGTGCGTAGCCTAATTCTTGATACGTATTATCTTGAACGGGTAATGTAGGATCAAGTGGTGAGTAAATTTTGTTAGCTAGATCAACGGCTATAAAATTATTATCTATCTTGAAAATATTACCTGATGTATCTTTCTGCTCAGGAAACAACCATCCTTTAATAGTAAATGATGTATCAACTGTTACTCTAAATTTATCATTATATGTAGTATCTGTAGGCGTATCATAAGTTAGTTCACCATTCCACAAAACTTCACTTCTTATTTCTTGTGGGTATTGAGCTCCAAAATCATCCGGTACCTGCCAGGTTAGGATAATATACGGGTTGTTATACGGTACAAAGTTTGAAACGATCTGATCAACATCTTGCATATATCTTGCAAGAATTGTCATATTGACTTCCAGGTTAACTGGAACGGGCATTAAAAACTTCGAAGAAGCTTTTGGGTTATCTATTTTTTGAACTGGTACGTATGACGGAGCTAATTTATTAAACACTCTATCATTATCACGTGTCACTGAAGCTAAATTAACTGCCACGACCGGGAGAGTTAAGTTTTGAGCTTTATTTAATATATCATACATTACTCTTTGCTTAGGAGCAAAGACATATCGGACCTCAATATTTGATTCAGGATTTCTATTTTTATTGTATCTACTAATAACAGTATTATCAAACGCGGCGATAAACTGCGTTAGAAGATCTTTTATTTCAAAATGAAATGCTCGGTTCTTCATGCGTACTTATATATTTATTACAGAAACCTGTCGATGAAATATTTCGGTAACTTATGCTTATTATTTACAACACTTTCTACAACAGCTCCATCTAGTATATAGGTTGTACAATAGTCTTTTTTAGATCTAACACCCCGACCACATGACTGAATCACCGAACATAGCATTTTATTCGAATACCAGTTAAAGTCATCTTTCATTAATCTTTCAATCCTCTTATCTTTTGTTGGTAAATAAGGCGCTTTAACAATAATTTGAAATCTAGCCAAATTATCTTTTAAATCTACACCACGAGACAAAGAGGGAGACACTAGCACTGTTGGCGCGGGGTTGGCTAAATGCTGCTCTATTATCATTTCGTTATTTACACCCGGCTCTCTAGCTAGAAATCTCTCATCAGTTAATTGATTTGATAAAAACGACGTTATAGTATTATTATGTGTGTGTATAATACCTTTATCATTTTTATGAAATTCACAAATTTGCTTTATTTGTTTTACTATCTTAGGTAAGCTTCGCTTTAAATTATGATAGTTTAATTTAACTTTTGTTGTGCAGTATATTGGAGCGTTTTTTGCATCAAAAGATGACTCAGCTTCCACATACTTAAATTTATCTATACCTAAGCTCTTACAAAAATTTGAAGGGTCAATAATTGTAGCTGACATTAATACTACCTTATCAGCATATTTAAATAAGTGGTTAGAAAGCTTGTTTACTTTCAACGGCATAAATGTAATACCATCTTTACTAGTTTCAAAAAGATATTCGCTATCATTCCACGTATCAATAATTAATGAAAGCTTTGAGTGGAGGTTCCGTATACCCACTATTTGTCGTCTTGTTTCAATTAGAAATTTTTTATTATTAGTATTACCACTACTAATAATATCGCGGAGTTGATCTATCTTATCGCTCAGATCTAATAATAAATTGTTAATCCACTTTATAACATTAGCACTGTTTTTAGAATAGAATGGCCTTACTAATATATCCATTCTTTTTAACATTTCAAAATTAATGTCGCAAGAAAATTCTTTAACTAATTGATCTTCTAGTTCAGCGGCTTCATCACAAATTAAGAACTGTCTCTTTTTTATATGATTAGGCAACGAAAAGAACATGTTATAATTTAACGCTGCAAATTTGTTTATTAGAGCATCTCTACGGTCGTTATGATAGGTGCACTTATGCCTTCTTCTATGATCCTCTAATATATTCTTAGGCATAATCAATGATTCTAACTCAACATCAATATTTGAATCAATTGTACTAATGTAGTTACTCTTACCTTTAAGTATAGTTGTATCTTTAAATAGATCTCTATATTGATCTTGTAGAGCTTTTGTTATAGTAAGTGCAAACGCGCCGGGTGGATCTTCTTCTTCGCACTCTTCTTCGTGTATATATGAACCTGTTTGGTCTATTTTAAATGCTGTGTAGGATGTTATTAGATCCTTAAAATTGGAAGACGATTCTGTTGAGGCGTTCGCGAGAGTTTTTGATATAAAGCTTTTGCCCGACCCGGTAGGCGCATTGCATACTACAAATTTGTAACCGTCGTCGAAAGCTTGATCGATATTTTTTAGTAGCTTTACTTGCGCGGAGTTGGGAGTATACCCTTCTGGAAAAACTTTTAATAAACCACCTAACACACTTTATTATATTGTGGATTCTTCAGATGGCAATATATAGACGAGATTATCGTACAGTTTAGATTTTAAGGAACTATCTAGAAACTTAACCATAGTCATTTGTGGCCTTGGAATAAATGAACTTAGTTGGTAGTTTAATACACCCTTACCTTCTTCATGATGCATTTTAAACGGGTAGGGTATTTCGTATGACTTTATAGAGTCGTTAAACTCTAAAGTTAAATTTATATAATATTGTTTTATTTGAAAAATTTTAAGCTTTCCTCGCTTTAGAACTTTTTTATCTGTTCTTATTACTATTTCTTGTAACAAGAATGGTTTTAAAAAATCTGTTACTTTCTCTAAGCTTAGGTTCATGAATTCATAAAATTAAATTTTTGTTTTGCTGACATTGGATATATATTTTCATTAAAATATACCCAAAAATCATCATTAGCGGGGATCTCTTGTATTAAATCGCATTGATTCATATTAATATTTCTATAATCTTGCATTAATATGTCCCATGCAACGGCTAAGTGATCCGGACCTAAATATGCCTTAGGTGGGCCTTTAGGCGGAAAATAGTTAAGCGAAATTCTACCATTAATAGAGTTTAGTAAGGATAATGATTTTGTACAAAGCATTCTTCTCGTAGTAGCTTGTCCAGTTTTAATTATTCTACGAGCGAATCTTATTTCACAAACATTATCCAACAAGAGAGAATCAAGAGCTGCTTTTTGTATTATCATCTTTCTCTTTACAGATTCCAAACATTCTTTCTTCGTTTAAAAAGATGCCCTTCTCTACTGTCCCTTTACCTAGTACTGTGGCGCCTGTGATTGTAACACCCATGTTATTTGGGAAGAGAACAATGTCGCCTTCTTTAGCGTACTTTGCTTTAGGTCCAGCTAGAATAACCCTACCTTTACGCCAGGCCATTGTTATTTGATTAGTGGGAATTAATATTCCGTTTCTTTCAATCGCATCAGTACCGTTATTAAAATCTTCTGCTAGATCAACATACTCAATTAATAAAATATCATCAAAAAGGAAAGTTAAATCATAGTCTTGCAGTCCAAAGTCCCCTTTATCGGATTTTGTTAAGTCGATTAAACTTCTTGTTGGAGCTAAATTATCTATAGATGCCATTGCCATGACTCTATTTAACAAGCTCTATGATTTAATCCAACCTTCTAGATCAACACTAGGCTTATAATTAAGAAGCTTATTACTTTTTGTTAAATCAGCTAACGTCTCACGTGCCTCACCTGGTCGGTTAGGAATGTACTCTGTCTCGCCGCCAATAATATCTGCAACATCTAACACGCTGTAATTTTTACCACAACCAACATTAAATACTTCACCTAAAATATCCGGATTGTCGCTGGTGGCTGCTAATATATTAGCATTAACTACATCTCCAACATATGTAAAGTCTCTTGCCTGTTTACCGTCACCCACGATAGTCAGAGGCACTCCTTGTTCTTTTTGTTTCTGAAAAATACCAATAAGAGGTGCGTATTGACCCTTTAAAGGCTGTCGCTCCCCGTAAACATTAAAGTATCTAAAAATAACAGTTTCTACATCGAAGAGATTAAAATACATCTTACATAAGTCTTCTGCAGCAGCTTTCGAAACAGAATATGGATTAAGACAGTCTCTTGGCATATCTTCTTTTAAGGGGCACTTGTTACTAAGACCGTATACAGAAGATGTTGAAGAAAACATAAATCTTTTAACACCATACTCCCTACTTTGTTGCAACATATTACATGTGCCTACAACATTAACGTCACAGGATTCGATAGGGTTCTTAATAGCAATTGGAATTCGTGAATGAGCTGCTAAATGAAAAACATAATCAGGTTTAAAATCCGCAAATACCTTACTACACTCTCTTTGATCTGTAATGTTTATTAAGTGATTTTGTGCTTTTTCGTTCCAGTAAAATTGTGCGTTTACTTGTGAACTTTCATTATCAATTACTGCCACTTCGTATCCATCAGATAGAAGTTGATCGACTAAATTAGACCCGATAAACCCGGCTCCCCCTGTTACTAGTGCTCTATTCATATTCTTTTATATAGTGTTTGAGTTCTCTAACGGAAATATTTTTATTTTTTGCAAAAGCAGATAAATCTATTTCTTCTTCCTGTTTCTTTTTTTTCTTAATGTACGTTATTTTTTTCCATTTAAGCCGTGGTATAAGATGGTAATAGAGTCGATAAGATTGTTGCTTATCATCAAAAATAACGCTAAATTTATTAACTGTTTCGTTTGTAAAAACAGACATATCATTATTGTAAAAAGAAAGCCATCTATTAAACAGAAATGGAACAAATGCATCCTCACCTTCCGTGTCTAATTCCCCCGCTTTATCTTTTTTTGAATAAAATAGTTTATTTTGTAGTTGAAAGAAGTTCATAGTTTTTTGTCCCAATATTCAATCATCTCATCAATCATTTGCTCGAAAGTACACTCTGGCGTCCACCCTAAAGTCTTTTTTATTTTCGAACTATCGCCTTTAAGATTGCATAATTCTTCTGGTCGTAAAAATTTTTGATCTGTTTTTACACAATCTTTATTTAATTTAAGCCTGGAAAATGTGTAATCAACTAGATCTCTTACTGAATGTGATATACCTGTAGCGCATACGAAATCATCCGGCTTGTCGTGTTGTAAAATCATCCACATTGCCTTAACATAATCCCTAGCATGGCCCCAATCTCTCGTCGCGTCTAAATTTCCTAACGCTAATTCATCCTTAATTCCTCTTTTAATTTGAACAGCTGTTTTTACAACCTTTGAAGTTACAAAGTTGCTTCCCCTTCTAGGAGACTCATGATTAAAAAGGATGCCGTTTGCGGCAAATAGGTTATATGACTTACGATAATTCTTACATATGTTATATGAAAAAACTTTAGAGCAACCATATGGAGATACCGGGTTCATAGGTGTAGTTTCTCGTTGATACCCGTCGCTGTCTACACTATTACCGAACATCTCTGAAGAAGATGCTTGATACATTTTTATTGTAGGATCAATTATCCGGATCGCTTCCAATAAATTTAAAGTACCAACTCCTGTGCTTAATGTAGTATATATTGGTTGATCGAAGCTAATCCTAACATGGGATTGAGCAGCTAGATTATATACTTCAGTTGGTCTGCTTTTATGAATTGCGGATATTAGCGAAGATAGATCACATAAATCTGCATAAAACAAATTGTTCCTTATCTCTTTATATACGTTATCTAACCTAGCAGTCTGATTTTCTGAAACTGAATTACGTTTAATGGTACCAAATACTTCATACCCTTTATCTAATAAAAATTCCGCTAAGTATGAGCCATCCTGCCCGTTAATACCCGTAATTAATGCTCTATGTCCGTGCGTCTTCATAGTTCTTATTAAACCATTCAACTGTTTCTTCTAGACCTTCTCTTAAACCTGTAAATTTAAAATCAGTAAATAACTCTCTTACTTTAGAATTATCTGTTGGCTTTTTATACTGACCATCAGGCTTGTCTGTATTCCAAACAACCTTACCTTCGAATTTAAACACATCTACTAAAATATCAACAACTTCCTTAATAGAGATTTCTTCACTTGTTGATAGTATTACCGGAGCTGTTCCTTTATATTCATCAAGCAACCTTTCAGTTAATACAGCTACATCTTTAGCAAAAATAAACTCCCTCAAGGGCTTACCAGTTCCCCATACTTCAAAATCTGTATTATGCTTTTTTGACAAATACATTTTATGTACAAGCATAGGAATTACATGTCCATGTTGTAAAGAAAAATTATCACCGGGTCCGTAAATGTTTGTTGGAATGACACAAAAATACTCTTTACCGTACTGCTCGTTGATAGTTCTTATTTGAACTTCAGACATTCTTTTGGCGTATGCATATCCAAAATTTGATTCATGTGGAGGCCCATCGTGAAGGTACTCTGGCCTTATAGGATATTTTACTACACTAGGAAAAATACATGTGGTTAAAAAGCAAGCTAACCTCTTAACATTATTTTTACGACTCTGTTCAATAACGTTAGTGTTAATACTGATATTTTCATAAAAATAATCAGCCTTGTAGGTCATATTCGAGCCTAAACCACCGACCCTAGCTGCTGTGTGAATAACTCGGTCTGGTTTTACCTTTTCAAAAAGATCTGTTGTTTGACTATTGGATATAAGATCGTAATCCTTGGAAGATACTTTAATAAAATCTTTATTAAAATGACTCCCAACTAATCCAGTTCCTCCGGTTACTAGTGTACTCATACAATTACTTTTGTAGTCGCAGTAAATTGATCTCTAACTTCATTATTGAAATAATCTATTACTGCTTCCATAAATTCTTTAGTCGCTTTTTTTGTTAATCCTGAGGAGTAAGCGAAAGCCGGGGCTTTCTCACCGGCGACAATATTAATACCGGTATGGCCAACAGCGATATTATCTTTTGAGTAGGTAATAGAAACACTTACCTTACCAGATTGTCTCACTTTATCATCAGCGCCTACAAACTCATCTTGTACAAGGAGATCGTCGCCATCTATTACAATCGGTTTTTGAATAATATTAGATAAAATATTAGCTATAGCTGTATTTAACAGCCGTTGAAAGGAAACAGCTCCAAACGGACATAAGTTTGGGATCTCCCAACAGAAATTTATTGCATCCTGACTGTGAATAAAATCATTACTTAATGAATCCTCTAAATCAATTAGAGCGTCAGATACATACATTGGGGATCTAAACGCAACAATATTACCGCATGGCGACACTTCTTTTCGAAAAAACTTATAAGCAAATCTTTCATGAATTAACTTACCGTCATATACGCTTTGTGTAACTATCATATTTAATATTATATTATAAATATGTTGAGGTTCAACTATGCGGAATAATTTAAATATTCCTCAAATCGCCACTTTTGCCCGCCAGCAAAGTGCCTTAAGATAGTTTTATCTCTAGTAGAATGACAAATATCATACCCATCTCTTAATCCGTTTTGAATATTCCAGTCGCCACCTGACTCACCAAGCAAATGGGTAGTGTTCCAGGTTACCGGGAGTATATCTACATTATCTACGAGTTCATCTAAACCAAAAACAACATATGGGGTAACATAAGAATGGAATCCATAATTAGGCATTAGATAAAAGGGCAACCAGCTATGACATTTTATACCAGCTGCAATATAATACGCTTGCTGATCCCCCCAATAATAGAATACTTCCCCGCCGTCATTTTCTTTATAAAATTTCTTTGTTGTTAATAAGTCAAATCTTTCTTTTGATAGCATTGTATCAATAAGTTTGTTAGCGAAATCACTTACTTTTAAATTAAATGCTCCAAAGCAATGTGTATTACCGGAGTCAATTGCATAAGTAAAATTTTTATCATATGGTAACTCTTTTTCCATATCGCAAATAAACACATCTGCATCATGATGCCTAATAACATCTCCCTCTTTAAGATCGCCATTATCGATAAAATTTTTAAACAACTGCCATCTAGCAAAATGGTTGTTATTTTTTACTTCAAATTCAGGCATAGAAGGTATAGAGAATAAATGTGGTATTTTAAATACCTCTTCATCAGCCTCTATATACTCAAAATTATGCTTTAAACAATAATCTTTATTTCGTTTAGAATTATGTTTTTTAAAGAGCTGATATCTCTCCATGTCCTCTTCACTGTTATAGTCGCTACTATAATTTACAAATGTTACAAAATATTTTTTCATTGATGTCGGTGTGTGATATTTAATGTGATAAAGTTTTCATTCAACTTAACAATATAGCGACTCAATAGGTAGAGTTGGCATTAATTCAGTCAATCGACTTTCTTTATTAGCAGTAAAGAACGTGGCATCATTATTAGACACTATGTCTTTCCAATTATCAAATGATAGATCTAAAGTATCCATTTCTGAAACATGCCCTCTCCAATCTACATCTTCTTGATATACTTTTGAATCGCAATATATCTCACCATCAGTATGTTGTAAGTCGACACCAGCTAAAATTATTTCACTGCAACCAGTAATATAAGCTAGATGCACGGCACATTGCACAGAATCTATTCCTTGAATAAATTTATCTCTTTTAGTAAGATCATATAGGTTGGAATGATCTCTCTCAAAGAAATATATTTTATCTTTTAATTGCATATGCAAATTTTTAATATGTTCATGGTCATAAAAATTTCCCCATGTAGCAACTTTAGATGTTATGTTAACACCATATTCAAAAAAACTATTCTTTGGTACTGCAAAATCAGTCATACAAAAATAATCACACTTAGACATAACTGTAACCGATTGGTTACACGCAAAGATGACGTTATCATCTGATACACGACTAAAATCTATATTGTTTAACGAAGGGGCACTACCACACACTATTGCACGTCTGCCTTTATGTATGTCTTCAATTTCCGATGGATGATTTGGGTGTTTAAACATTTTATATTACCATTTGTCTGCGTGATTTTTTCCAAATAACATTCCGTTAGCGTCACAATTAGAACAAGGAGATAGGCATCGCTTACCATCTTTAAGTTTATCTCTAAAATCTTTTAAACGTTTATCACGCCAGATATCAAAGATAGGTTTTTCTGCTACATTTCCGAATTTTACTGTTCTATTATACATATCTTGACAACATAATAGAACGTCACCGTTCCAGTCTATATACATGGCATAATGTGGATAGTAGCACGGTCTTGTTGTAGCCTTTTTAAGTTCCTTTTGTGCACCGGTTCGGTTAGTATAAATTAAACCAAAATCTTCATCTTCACTATACCACCGATCACGTAGCGTATACTTAGACTTAACAATTTGACATTCTGTAAATAGGTTATTAAAGTAATCTATTTGTTCTGGTCCGTCGTACATACTCACTACAAACTGTGAAAGGCCAATAGAGTATAAATCTTTTATAAGCCCGGGTTCTAATTTATCTCCATTTGTTACAATTTCAATATTAATTTGTCTATCACAAAAGCATTTTATAATTTCGAGGAGATTTCTTGTTAAAAGGGGCTCACCTGTACCACTAATATTTATTATACCAGAAAAATCTAACTCATCTAATTGAAATGCTATAGCTGCAGCTAACCCCGGATCCATATGAAGGTTTTGATTAGGATAATCGCCGCTTCTTGGACAGAATGGACATGTACGATTACAAAGTTCGTTAAGATTTAACTCCACCCAGCTAAACAACGGTATGTCGCGTACTATCTGTACGTGATCAATTGAAGTTCTCTTTCTATCTATATTTCTCTTAACACTGTGTGTAATTTGTTTAGAAGAAAAGTCTCTAGGTAACCACTTACGAGTTTCTTCGTCAGCTACACCTGATGGTTTATAGAAAAACCCACTATGTTCACACTCGCCGTCCATTTGATTCCCGGTTTATATCATTATGATCAAACTCGGCCCAATATAACTCAAAGGCTACACCATCTTTTATACCTTCAAATTGATGATATAATCCGGGTTTAACTTGCATAAAATCACCAGCGTTTAAAATTGTCTCATCAACTAGTTCATAGTCGTCATGCCACACCCGAACAACCATTTGACCACTTTCAACAAAAAACCCATTCCATTTAAATTGATGCTTATGCTTCGAGCACTGTACCTTGGCTTTATATTCAATACGATGAAATTCCAAAACACCGTTACTGTGAATTAATTCAGTTTGACCCCATATTTTACCGGCTTTCATAAATTTATTTCTTGTAAGATGATATCTCTTACTTTATCGTTTTGTGTTACACTAAAAACTAAATTATTATTATCAACTATACTCGTTATAATTTTTTTAGCGTATAAATTATTATAAGCTTGCTTTATTTTTTTGCTATCGTCTGAATAAAGTCTCAAGTTAAAGCCCTTTGAATCATAAGCAGTGAATATTTTATTACAAGATAATTCTTTTAACCACTGTTGTTTTTTATCAATAATATTTTCTTTTAAACATTTAAAATATTTTTGATGAAGGATTAAAAATTCCAAAGCTTTACAAGAAAAATAATCCAACTCATATGATAATCTTGTTGTTTCAAGCTTTGTTTTAAGCTTATTATTTGTTGCTAGCCAACCTGTCTTTATTCCTGGAAATCCAATTTTTGAAAAACTTGAAGATATAATTAAATTATTATATTTTTCGAGGTTAGGTAAAAAGCTTTTATATTCCCACCCTGCATATATTTCATCTAAAAATACTATTACGTTATGTATCCGACTATGTTCAAGTATGGTATGCAATTCTTCATGTGTGAAGCAATTTGGTAAGTGCATTTTTGGATTATCTAAAAACAACACTTTGATATCAGGGAGTATTTTTATAATATCTTGTATATTAATGTTATAATTAGGAGATTCACCTTTTACATTAATAACACGAGCACCATACACTTTTGCATAGACATTATACATTGCAAAGGTAGGGGTTAATAACCCTACATTACAATTTTGTAAGTTTAAAGTTTCAAATACTTGTTTTATTGCACCTTCAACACCTCTTGTTATTAATAAACAATCTTCATCTACGTTAAGATAATCGCTTAAAGCCTTGTATGATGTTGACATATCTGGGTATTGAAAGAGACCGTCTCCTGAACACGTTTCTAATAAATTATTATATATATAATCTGGATGCTTGTCCATTATCATATTTCTATTAAGGTAAGTATAACCGCCCTTAAACTCTTTTCTAACTCTATCAATATTATATACCATTGTTATTTTTTAATAACACTTTTAAAGTAATTAATTTTAAGCATGTCGTGCTTTTCGTCTAACTTGGTTATAAGTGATAATTTGGTTTTTAAAAATTTAGTAGTAACATCATTCCAGTCCTCGATAAAAAGGATTGGTAGATCTTTAAATTGTTCAAAGGCGTGGTGATATTTAACTATCGGTATGCATTTAAGATAAAGACATTCCCATATTCTATGACAATCAATACCGTTTCCAGGTGGAGAGATACAAAAGACAGATCGTGAAATATAATTTAGGTAATCTTCTTGTAATGTACACGGGGACATTTTAATACCATTTTTTGTAGTAATTTCATCTACTTTTAATCTGTCTTCTGCATTTGTATCAATAGAGAAATTTTTATAAACCAAAATATCTTTAAAGGAATTTTCAGATAACTTGCTTAGTAACTTTGTGTTTCCGTGATCATATTTTTTTCTAGCAATTCCAATAGGTAACGTTACTGCATTATTGCCTATATGATTATTTTGACCATACCAATTTTTAATTTTTTTACTATATGGAAAATGTTTTTTATCTATCCCTATATCTGAATTATGAGTAATAAGATCAAACTTAAAATTAATCTTCTCAACATACTCTAAGAATATATCAATGTCATGACCGTATACATATATTACACGCGGATGTTGCTCATTAATTTCATTTATGTATTTGAGTGCAAGTTCGGTTTTTGTAGTTTGTAATTTAGGTCTTCCGTGATCACCGGTTATAAAGTTATCTACATCAAATACATAATCACCTAACTGCTTTATATTATCCCCGGTTATTATTTCATCTTCGTCCCATCTATATTTTAAATGATCTTGGCAAAATGTCTTTATGTTAAAGTATGACATAGGAATATCTGTTACAGTACTAGCGCAATCTTTAACATACTCTCTATCATGTATGAACCATTTATGTTCTTCGTAAGGCCACCAGTTGTTCATTTTTAGGTTTAACGCTACAACTGACATAGCCACCTGATCATGTCGATGGCCATGAACTCTGCTGTCTACAGAAGCAATATTATTTTCATTTGTATACGGTCCCGGAAATGTTATACCGTCATTAGCTAGCTCTATAACTTCATCTAGGAAGTCTTTACTTCTTTTAAAATTAAGATTAAGGCCAAATTGTGTTCCTTGCAGACAGGGTGTATTAAATGATTGCTCTCTAGTTATATTAAGAGTATCTAAAGCCCGGTCGTGACAATAATCACCTACAGAGTGATGATTTCTTATAAAAAAATATCCCTGCTTTTCTAATGCATCAAATATATCCTCTAAATTATTTTTAATAATTACTGATGAGTCGGCCCAAAAGATTATATCATATCCGTTCTTTCGACATTCTTCGATGCAGTAAAATTTAAAGGCGAATGGGGACTCTTCATGTGTAGGGCACCCTTCCGGGTATTCAGTAAACGCAAAAAAAGGTATACCGAGAATATTCTTTACATTTTTTTCAAGACGTTCTAATCCTTTTTTAAAATTATGTCCCTTACCGAAACTTACTATACATTTTTTTGACATTCTACATCCAACCTCTCTTTCCGTATTCATTATCAACTTCCAGTCCTGGGTACCACTCTTCAAACTGACTTATTTTTTTTCCATCCGGATCATATTCGTAAGTTGCCATACCAGTATTATCAGTTTTACAAAAACCTACTATAGGATTTGCTGTCTCTAAAACTGTAATACCATTATTGTGTAAAAATTCTTTATAGTAATTATTTGGTTTTAAGTCAGTATACAGGTCACTATCTGCTAGTTCTAAAATTCTATTATGAAATTCTATATTTACTGTTGTTAAGTATTTGTATGCACCTGTATCCATGAGTTGATCTAATACCGGGTACTCAGCACCTTCTATATCCATTTTCATAAAAATATTATCATCATGATGAAAGTTATTTTTTAAAAACTTAGAAAAATTTATCGTCTCTACTTCCACTTCCTTCCACGACTCTACATTTGAGTCTACATCATGTTTATGCATAATATTACTAGCTTGTTGCTTAGATGGTAAAAAACCTATCGTGGTGTGAGCTACATTAAATGTTTTAGTTGTATTTTCTGTCCAAATAGCTTTATTATAAACTTTAGCTACCGAATCATATTTATTTGCAAGAAATTTATAAGCATCTGGAATAGGCTCAAACATATATACTTCTGCATCTTGAGGTACATATGATTGTTGTCGCACAATTACCGACCCACTTTGGTCCCTGTTATTATAATAGGCGCGATAATAATGTCGCCGGATTCTTTCATATCCCTGCCCTATGTTTGACCCTAGATCTAGAAATATATTTCTCATTTTATATACTAATACGATATAAATTTATCTAAATTTTTTCCATGTACGTGGAGATTACTTAGTTTAAATTCCCCGTGTTTGTTTTTTGCGAAAGGAACTTTAAGATCAAAGTCAAACCAACAAGATAGTTCGTTACGTTTTAATTGTTTACCAATAAAATGCTTTTTATCAATAAAGGGTTCTCCTGTTCCTCCTGCTTGTGATGATAGTCCGGATATGTATTGACCATAGGAAATAGGATCAAAAATAAGACCGGTGTCTGAATCAGGAATTGAAGGGAAGACATAATACTTAATAGGGCGCTTCTGGAAGATAAGATATATTATGCCCATTTCATTAGGATGCTTACCTTTTAAATCTAATAAACCATTTAGCTCTTCTTCTGTATATCTAAATATTGACTTAAAGTCGCCGGCGATTTCTACTAGGTCGTCCGGGGATCTAAAATACGTCATGGCGCAAATAAGCTCATCCTCTAAGGCTTGTGTGATCGCGATGTTTTTATCATCAGGAATACACTTAACAACGTCTTGTAAGTTATCATAAATTAATACGTCGTTATCAAACGTAAATATATTTTTTAAATTAAGCTTTCTTGCTAATTCCTCGATGTATAGGAACCTAACTGCACTCGAAAAGAATAGTTCCTTATGTTCCTTTACAGGATTATTTTGAAAATATTTAACATCTTCTTGTTGTAGTAACGGTGTCGTTAAAAATTGATTTATATGATATACATTAACACCTTCGGCTCCTTTAACATCCTTATCTGATATTAAGTGAATAGTAGTTTCAGGAGAATGATGCTTAATTTGTGTAATACAGTCTTTTAAATATTTTGGAAAATCATATAGACTAAATAAAATAACGTTTGTTTCCATGGCTTTTATGAAATATATTTAACGCTAGTATTGTTAAAGTCAAAAAATAAATCTTGATCATCCGGAAGTGGTTTTTCCGGCCACATTGCTTTATCACTTGTTGTGGTGTATGGAAAAATGATTTTTTTATGATAGCCTAAAAATGCCGGCCACCAAGAAAAAGAAGATTGTGATGTCGCTATATTTTCACTATATAGAAGTGTTTTAAAGTCATCAAGCGCGCTTCTATCTCCACTAACACTAAATTTTGAGACACCGGATGTTACTAATTCACAACCGTCCTCTACTAACCTGCTAACTGTTTCGCTAGCAGGATCATCAGTTACAATTTTTATTTTTGTAAATCCTGAATCCTGTATTAGGTTTTTGTAAAATTCATAACCTAGAAAAAAGCCTAGGGTATTATAATCTGTACCTCTAATATGTAGTACTAGGGAATCTTCATTAATTGGTTCAAGCTTTTTAATGCCAAAAATCTCTCTTAAAAAGTCTTGGTGATCTATATAATATTCAGATTTTTGAACCCAAGAATCAATAACAATATCACCGTCAAAGTCTTCTACGGCACTAAAGTCAAAATATTGCTCGCCCATATCTCTAGACATAATTGCATTCTTTGAAATTCTAAATACACCCTCTGGAAGTCCAACTCGAAACTTTTCTTCCGGAAGCTTTGGAGCAATACCAAAGTTAGGTAACCCTTCATTGCAACATAGCTCACAATTATATTTTTTTGCTAATATAACTCCAAAAGCATATTGAAACATTCTATTACCTAGCCTATTATACGGATCATATTTAATTATTATTCTCATGATATTTTTAAATCAAACCCTCTTTTCGCTTCAACGAACGGAAAATTACATTTCGTAAGCATTGAATGAAGAGGAGCTTTATAGTTTTTATTTTTTAGGTCCACTGTTAGATTAATAAAACTTTGAACTACGTGTTTATCTAAAAAGGGGTACCTAGTTTCTATTCCTACGCTGCCGGCAATGCATTCTTCTTTGTTTAAATAACTCCAATTAGCACCATAATAAAAATTACCCCACGGAAAGACGTCTAATAAATTATCAGGCCATATATATGGATTAGGTGTATTAAATCCATATGTTTGTATGTTACTCATAACCTCGTCTGCACCTTGACCAGACAACTGTACTTTAACCCCGTGTTTTTCTCTACATTCTTTAAGTAGATGTAAGAGACCTGTACCGCCTTTATCCTCAAAGCCCTCGTGTGTTTTGTTATTGGGAGTCGGGCCATAGAAAAACGGCTCGACAAAGTCACGTTTAAAGTTGTTAATATCGATATTTTCTTGAGGTGTAATACCTTCTTTAAGAATTTTCTTACTTATATGATGTACTCTTTTTTCAATTATATCTGGTTCCTCGTTAGCAGTAAAAGAGTACGTCATAAAGTCAGTTATATTCAGTTCTTTTAAACCGCAGACTATACCACCACTATCATGCCCACTACTTACCGGGACCAGAAAGTCATCTTTAATACCTGTTACTCTTTTTTTAAGTGCTTTTAAAAAATTTTCTTCCCACAATTCATATGTATCGATGTGTTGATCTAGATTCCATTCATATGTCTGTCTTTTTTGTGCTTTAAACGTCTTTAAATCAATAATATAAAATGAATTAGGCTCTGCTCGGATTATTTTATCAAAGCCTAGTGACGTAATAGCAGATTTATATGATGATATACAAATATTACTCCCATCTTTACCGATATAAAGAGGCTTTGTTAAAAATAAATCCCCACCAAATATTAACTTATTATTATTAAGGTCTAATAAAGCTACAGCAAATTCACCATCAAGGTGCTTAAGGAAATCATCACCATGCTGTTCGTATGCATCTAAAATATAATAACCATCGCTTTTATATTCTTTTGTCTCGTTTTGAATATTGTAAATCTCACCATTGTATATTAAATGTACATTATTTTTAGACAATGGTTGCGGTGTAAAATCACCGGTAATTGATAACAGATTATGGATTAATGTCCAGTTGTCTATTTCTGTCACTGTAGTTTCATCAGGCCCTCGACGCTGTAAATAGAAGTTAGTTTCTTCTACATCAGACACCTTTTTATTTGTCATTAATATACTACACATAATTTAATAATATTTTGTATACGTTATAGTTAGATATATTATTCCAGTAATCAATATGTAGTGATTCACTTTGATCAATATATGTCTCGGGGTTAATATCATAAACTTCATTAACCGTCTTAAGCCTAATTATATGTTTTTCAAACCCATATGGAACTTTTACATCATTAAAAATAATTGGCATGCTGCCTACAGCCATTGATTCATATAATCTTATAGTTGACGGGCCAGTTCCTTGCGGACATAAGCTAAGCTTACTGTTAAGTAAAAACTCTTTAAATTTATCTGAATATTTCTCCCTATCTGTAGATTCCTTTTCGTAAAACCAATTACCGGTGTCTCTGATAATAATATCTTTATCGTTGTTTAAATCAAATAACTCTTTACGAATATTATGTGTTGAAGAGCTACCTATAAAACTAGCTTTATATTTTCGTGTACTGTAGTCGATTGCATCTTCTTTGTTAAAGAAACTATTATAATGTGGAATACATATCCAATCATCTGAAGAAACTGCATGTGGTGTAAAAACTGTATTATTATAAAAGTTAAGCTTATTAACTAGAATATGTTGACATACAAATTTCTTTTTACATTTATATTTTGCTTCAATATCATTAATTGCTCTCTGCGCTGCAGGTACACCATACTTATTAATAGTTTGAGCTATTGGTATATTAACGTAGTTAAAATCATCGGGTAGGTCTTCAAGATGGTTAAACAAACTCTCTTGAATATTTTGCTCTGTTTTTACAGGGTCGCAATATTCTTCTTTAGATAATATATCATGATTTATTATTTTCATCTCTTTAAGAATGTACCGGTAGATAGATAATAAGCAAATCCTGAAGGACTTAGATAGACATCGTAGACATGTCGACTGTATTGCTGCTGAGTTGTGTACGAATCTGTATTATGACTATCCCACCAACTGTTAATATCATCGTTTATTGTTTCCGGTGTCGTAATAATAAATTTATCCCATTTAACTTTATCCGAGCATGGTAATGATATATCCGTATCCACTATAATGGGTATTTTACCACATGATAATGTCTCATAGAGCCTATATGAAAAATTACCCGCTCCACGACAGCATAATACCATGTCACTATTTTTTATATTTTGTATATATTCATGTCGTAAGGTAGGATTATGTGGATCACCTCCCCAAAATGCACTTCTAATAATAAAATCCGTCTCTAATTTAGGGTTATTTTTTAACTGATGAATGCATCTTTCTCTAACTGGGTCTGTTATTGCCCCGCAAAAACTAACAACAGGCTTAGAGGTAAATGATGCGGAAGAGCCAGAAATCTTAAAATCACGACTCCATGCCGGCATTGCAAATTCGTTTTGTTTTTGCTTAGATTTATTAATTGATGTTCTAAACACATATATATTACTAGGTAGCTTATCGCTAATAGGCTTGCAGTTATCGTCATTAAAGAAAGCTAATATTGGCTTATCGTTATACTGCGAGTAGTGAATAATATCTTGATTAAATTTATCATGGTAAACTATATAATCAGCATCTTCTATGGATGTGTATTCAACAATACTTTCTATTTCATCTGACCAACTATTATTACCGAAATCATTATTTTCATCTATTACCTCTTTACTATATAAAGGTAAAAATAAAAACTTTTCAGATTTAAATTCATTTAAATTTAATTTACCCTTATCATACCAAATCTTCATAATTTTTCTTTATTAAATTAATCAATTTGACTTTATCAGAGACACCTACCACATAATTAGCATGATGCATTTTCATTTCTTTTGGAGGTATTATATTGCTTACCCCATCCCACCTATGAGTACCGTCATTATTGTCAAAGAAATTGCCTATTGTATAGTATTTTTTCTTATTAAGAAGTTTATACTTAACCATATCTTTAAATTGGTTTAAAGCTACCTGATCATTTACCATCTGTGTAAAGTTATTATATATCTCTGTAAATAGTTTTTTATTAGCATCATTACCACGGGCTATAAAGAACCCCGCGCATAAAGAATTACAATCTTCTTGGCATGCTATATCATAACCTTTAACTTCTTCTAGTAAATCTTCAATAAATGGCTGGTAAAATATAATATCTGTATCAGCAAAAATAAAATAATCGTCTTTATTTTCATCTATAGCTTGCAGTATAACTTGTAGCTTATATTTCATGCTCTCAAGCCAGCCGGCTTCCATAAACTTACCCTCAACTGTGGTTTGCTTGTGATATGCAGCCCGGATAGATACTTCATCTTTAGGATATAATTTTCTTAAAGATGATTTAAAGTAATTATCATATAGCTCTTTATGAGAATCACTATAATGAGTATATATTATCACGAAATTTTTGCTTTTATAATTTCTACCTCTTTTAGGATCTCTGGCATTAATTTTTCTTCGAAGAGGTTATTATTGTCCCATACACCTTCTCTTTGTTTTTCAAGATCTATAGATGCTTGATCCTTACCGCCATATTCTGAAAAATGTAAATGTCTTATTACAATGTCGTGAAAATATATCTTTCGATTTAAAGTCTCAAATAATTTATCTAGATACGTATCATGGAATGTATTTATTTCGATTTCTTCTACATAATGACCAATTGTTTCAACATAGTCTCGGTGTATAAAGGAGTTAACTGCCAAAGGCGCAACATTGGCGTACTTATTACCCGATCCTCTCATCCCGTCATTGCAATGAATAAGATAAAAATTATCTTGCTTGTTGGAAAACTCCTTAATTATTTTTTCATCCCAATCCGGAGTCTCAAACTTCATATCATCGCCTACCATAGCAATAATACTATTAGTTGTTTCTTCAGCCATTCTATTCCATAGACCAGATAAACCTTTTTCCTTAAACATGTTAGCTGGAAATTCCACTAATTGTATAAAGCTAAAATTTTGAGCGATCTTTAAATAAATATCACGCTTTGGATCATCATCATCAACACCTAAAACAAAATTAATGTTATTAATATCTTTAGCGGTTGTAGCTATGCTGCAAATAAAGGTTAATACCTTATTAATTCTTTCTCTACTTGGACAAAACAGGTCTATTTTCATTTTTAATGTTTTTAAGTTTAGCAATTACTTCTTCTACCGGTGTATCGGCAACTTCTACGGGTGATACACCATGCTTCTCTGAAAACCTTATAGCAGACTTCTGTATATTTGATTGCCAGTCTGATCTTGGTCGTATGGCGGAGTTATCTTCTGAACATGCTTGCTCTACCACATAATCTAAACTGTTTTCAATATCTGCCCACCACCAATACGGTGGACTAAAATTTGATTTAGCTAATTCATAGCTATGATCTACGTGCTCAAATGCATTAGTATACGATTCATCGTATAGCCCTACTTTATCTAAACATTCCCGTGTATAAAAACAAACAGCTCCAACGCAATGCTGATTTAAGGCAATTTTAACGTCGTTATAATCAATAATCTTACGTGGTACTGGCCTACCTCTGCTTATTCCTGCTTTATTTGCTGGTCCGTGATAAGCAAACATGAAGTGGTGTATACCTGTTGCTTTATGAGCTTTAATATACTGCTCAAAAAGGTTATCTTTAAACAACATATCGTCTTCTACCAAAATAATATAATCACAACCCTTCTTTAATAGGTGCTTAAAGGCCATATTCTTGGCGCGACCCACACCCTCCATTCCGGATGTTGCAATTACCGGTGATCGCGCGTCAAATATTGGCCCTTTACCATCATTAACTACAACGATATGATTATACCACTCTGTTTTAATAGACTCTCTACACTTTTTAAAGAAGTCAGGCCTATTACACGTAATAATACCAATACCTATTTGACTCATAATGTTACTTGGGGATAATCACCGTCAGATATTCCAAACTTTTTCTTAAGCTCTTTTTCTTTTTCTTCAGATTCATGAGCACCCTGCTGTTGCTTTACTAACTCCTCTAACTGATCGATGTTTTGTTGATTGAATATAGAGCTATCATCGCCATACATATTGCCTTCTGGTGTTATATACTCACCTATTAAGTCAATTCTTTCTTGACCCTTATCTGGAAGCAGAATTATACACGGAGAGTCGCTTTTTGGAAAGAAAATATCAGCTTCCGGGTGTTCAGTATATTGTCTGTAAAGGGAATAAAAAATATTATCTACTTCTACAATAAAATCCTTATCTGTATCACGGAACCCGTCGTCTTGGATAGCTTGTGTAGGATCAAAGCGACATAAAAAGACAATATCAAGAGATCTCATAGACTCTCTCATTAATTTAATTTGCTTAGTTACAAATTCTTTAGTAAAGCCTTCTACTTCTTTACCATGCGCCCACATTGAATAAGCGATAGCATCCAATGAACATCTATCAAACGCAATATTGTCATCTTTGCCTGTTGATTGAACATCATCAACCATAAAGTTAAGTATCGACTCTTGTGTTGCCGTTGTTAATTTTGAAGAATGAGGTAATCCTTCTTCTTCCAGCACATTTCTATACGTTTTTTTTGGTGTCGTATAATTTGACCACGTAAAAAGAAAGCTCTTTAAAAGTGTGGTCTTACCACTGTTCCCTGTCCCTGAAAATGCGATTCTCATACTATATATATTAGGTTATACCTTTAATGCCATATCCCAGATTAAGAGATGCAACCTAGGTGAAAAATTTACATCCATAGCTTTTGCATATTCTGCTACAGCTGGTGCGTTTTCGATATGTTCTTTTCTGCTACCTGAACAAGGCATAAACCATATTCTATTTTTTGGAACCCGGACAGTTTTATCGTCAACATATTTACGCCATATTTCGTTAATATCTTCATCAGACGTAATAACAAACTTAAAGCCGGATCCAACCTCTCTATGCCATTTTAACACTTCCGGTTTATATGAACGCTCTTCGGGATCCCCGTTGGATATAAGTTTAGGTGAAGTTGTAAACGAGGCAAAAAATTCATCTAACCACCTTTCATCGGGTTTAATTGTAGCATTGGTTTCAAAATCTATTACAGGGTGGTAATTATATTTTTTAATAAATGCTGTCATAAACTTAAGAAGCTGCTTTTGCTGGACTAGAGGCTCACCACCGGTAATTTTGAGAATAGCTCCGTTACGTAATTTGTCTACTAATTTATGCTCTTCAAAATATTTAAATATTTCATTAAATGTCATTTTGTTTTTTACAGACCAAGAGATATATGAGTCACAGCCATGCGGTGAGTCCTCTGAAGCAAAGCCTTTGCATGTTAGGTTACACATCGAAAGTCTAAAAAACACCGATGGCATGCCAACATATTCACCCTCACCTTCAAGTGTATAAAATGCCTTATCATCAGATACAAGGAGAGTTTCTTTATTACAATCAATCATTTCTTTAATTATATTAACAACCTGGTGTGAATTCAACTAAATAATAATACATGAGTGTTAAATCTGCGCGGCTGCGTCGGGTAAGCTCTTCTGATACTGAGCTTACAGAATCCCTTGAACATAATTGGTTGTTTAATTTTAAAATTAAGAGGCCTTTTTACTTTAACCCCAAACATCGCGAGTTCTATAACTGTGTTAAGAACCCTAAAACAAAAATGGGGTTTGTTGATGGGCCTGCAGGTAGTATGAAGACATATATTGCTGTATACGCCGGTTTAGAATTAATAAGAGAGGAGAAGTTCCAGCGACTGGTTTACATTAGATCTGTTACAGAATCCGCAGAGAGAAGCTTAGGGTCACTTCCGGGTGAAATTGATGATAAGTTTTCACCGTATTCAATTCCTCTTGAAGAAAAGATAACTGAAATTGCTGATCGTGGTACATATGGTATGCTTAAGCAAAAGGGTGTTGTTGAGGCTATACCTGTTAACTTTGTTAGAGGTTTAACGTTTAACAAAGCTTTAGTTATTGTTGATGAAGCACAAAATTTATCTCGTAAAGAACTAACAACAATCCTAACTAGATTTGGAAGAGATACAAAATATATTGTAATTGGTGACTGTAATCAAGCTGATGTAAATAAATCTGGGTATAAAGAAATATTTAACATGTTTAATAATAAACAATGTACGGATAATGATATATATTCCTTTAAGTTCGGGATCTCAGAAATAGCTAGAAGTAAGATACTTCGTTTTATTTGCTCTGTATTAGGAACTTAATTACCCCAAGAAGTACCTTTAAAGGGATCACTAAAATTAGTGTCTCGATCTACATCACCACCTACACGAGCTGCTTTTGGATTTTCATTGGATGAATCATCCTTTGGCTGTATAGTAGTTGTTACCGGTCCTTCCTGATCCACATCTGCAGAAGATTCCCTTTGTTGTTGCCAATCTTTCCAAGTTTTTTCGAATTCTTCATGTGTGACATATAGTTTACCACCTTCCTCATCAACATATGTTGTATTCTCAGTTAAGGGCTTTGTATAACTTGCCCAATTATCCCCATGCTCTGTTACAGTAACGTTTACAACAAAACATCTCCCTTCAGTAACTTCATCAATCCACGTATCTGCAGTTTTAAAGACCCATTCTGCAAATCTTTCAACACCTACGCCACCATCCATAATTCTAAGTTGAATTATATTCTTTTCATGAAGTGTTTTAAAAGTATCTAATTCCGGATCATCACCTGCAACTACAGTAGTATGATCAAATTGATCTCGTAAAGCTTGTTTAAGATCATCTAACCCTCCAAAGTCAACACACCAGTTTTTATCATCTAATGATTTACAGCCAAAGGTAAATTTAGCTTTAAGTTGATATCCATGCAAATATTTACAGTGGCTATGTGATGCTCTCCATTGACGAAATGCTGCAGAGCCTAATTCAATTAGTTTTGACGATGTATAAACGCTCATATTAATATTATATTATATACTGGAACGATGTCAACTATATAGGGAAGAACTTTAAAGAGTCTCCCTCGTCCAGTCTCGGTTAATTAATTAACTGGAAAGCAGAGTCAACTGTCTTAGCAGATCTTTTTGATTAGTTCCTTCTTTAATGACCCCTTGCTTAATTAATCCCGCTTTAAGCTTATCAATTTCATCATCTTGTAACTTAACACTTTCATCTCTACCGGTAATCTTTACAATTGTTTCTGTATTAATCTTTAGCGCAGGTGCTAATGTAGCCGCGGTAATAGGTGAATTTTTGTCTTTAAAAGTTTTTATAGTCACATCAAACGGAGACAGTTTAGGTTTACTTTCTTTCTTAGGTTGCTTTGCACCTCTTATAATAGCCGTTGGATCTCCCTCCCGGTATATATCACCAAGCTTTAAGCCATCTTTTGTTCGAAATATTTCTGCTACAAACATTCCCTCGTCGTAGTCTGATGGTGTATCTTCTTTCTTTTCTTTTGTTTCTGTAAACTCTATCTCATACCCCGGTTGAGCTTCTTGTAAAGTCTTTAACAACTCTATAATAACCTCATCATCTAAACTTTCTAAAAATTTTACTCGACCCATTTTCATGTAGTCAGAAAATTCCTCTTGCTCTTCATCAGGTAAATCAACAACCCCGAGTTCAGGCTTTCCTTTATATGTAAACTCCGGAATATTTGGACGCGCCTCTGTTATATACTTGAGAAAACCTTTCATGTTTTTACTGATATACTCAGTTACGTCCCTTGCGGAATCCTCCTTAACACCAGACTTAACTAAAGAACCAATGATTTGTTTCTTCACCGACCCCTTCTTACTAACAGGGTTATATTTTCCCTCTTTACTTCTAGACCCGGGACCATGCCCCATCGCCGCTCGAGCTTCCTTTATAGTACCGGCGTCAGCACCTTCATATTCTCTTGTACCTTTATCATATAAGACACCCTGAAACGGAATTAGGGTTACAGTTTTTGGGCCGACAATTCTACCGAGGTAACCCTTTTTACCACTAGCTTGCTGCTTTGTAATACCCTTCTTATTAATTTTAACTATTTCTATGCTCGGGTCATTAGCTAGTTCCTTTTTAAGAACCGCGATCGGTTGTTCACCCTTATAAGATTTCGTCATTCCCTTTACAAGCTTACCGGTATCAAGATTTATACCCTGTTGAGCGGCTTGCTTTACACCCGCTGCCGCGGCTTTCGCTATTCCACGTATCTTATCTGAAAATCCCTCTTCAAGCAGCTCCTTTTGTGACAGTTTTGCCATATACAATATTTAGTCTTGAAAACAAAAATTAATATATATAATATAAGATATGGATCGAACTAAAGTTACTAAATTACCGACGGCTAATGGTAATATGCCTCTAACAGGTGTAGAAAAGGAAGAAATTATTGAAGATGCAGCAAAGGCTTATGAGAAGTACCTAGATGCGCTTAGAATTGACTGGCGAAACGATCCTAATAGCGATAATACACCTAAAAGAGTAGCAAAAGCTTTTGTAACTGACTTAGCTGCTGGTTGTTATAACGAACTTCCAAATGTTACAGCATTTCCATCAGATGGATACGATGGAATGGTGTTTCAAGGTGGTATTCCTGTTAAGTCATTTTGTTCACACCACCATTTACCGTTTTCAGGTAGAGCTCATGTAGCTTATATACCGTCTCCGAGCGGAAAGGTCATTGGATTGAGTAAATTAAACAGAATTGTTGAGCATTATGCAAGAAGACCGCAGATTCAAGAAGGTTTAACCATGCAGATTCATAAAGCTATTGATGAAATTTGTGAAGGTAATAAAGGAGTTGCTGTTATGATTTCTGCTACTCATACATGTGCTTGTCTAAGGGGAATTAAGCACGATGGGTGTGAAATGAAGACTAGTCGACTTAGTAGTGACTTTTTAGATGATATTGCTACTAGAAATGAGTTTTATCAGTTTGTGTCTGACTGGAGAGGTCAATGTATCTAATAAGATGCCTCTATTTCTTCATCAGCGATGTTTTCTTGACTAACATCAATAAGAGCACCTAGCTCTTTTTCAATAAAATCCTTACTTACTAAGATTTTAAATAGGTTTGTAGATCTATCGCCTACTGAAAAGGGTATATCTTTAAATTCCTTGTTGCCGATTTTAAGATCGAAGTTAACTACAGGTCTTTCTTCAGTATTACCAGCACCGACATTAATAACAATAGTATCTACCTTATCCTTTATAAGATGTTTGTTGTTAACTGTCTTAAAAAGCACTTTATTACCCTGCACTTGTATATCTTCCCCATGAATAACGTTAAATGCACCGTTACCAGAGTCGAGTTTTGATGGAATTTTACCAATACCATCTACATCAAAGAACTCGATGAGTCCTAAGACTTGTTTTTCTAAAAAGAACCGGTTAAAATTTTTCATAGCAACTGCTATTTATGATTATGGTCAAGTGTTTTCAATATCCTCGTACCCTACATTAAATTGATCCACTACTTCAACTTCATCAACTACCTCTTCACCTATATCTACCGCTACAGAGATAGTAGCACCAGCAGCTGTAGCTAATTCAGCTATAGCACCAATTGCCTGAGCGGCTATAACCGCTATATCTGGTGTCACGTTACCACACTCTTCCGATTCAACCTCAGGGACCGGCATTTCATCACCCGTAATAAGAGGTCCCACGGCTCCAATAGAAGCAGTTTGTGCACCATGACCTAGACCTATACTCTCCTGTACCTTATGGTAGGCGTGTTCTAGAAGTTGTTTCTCTTTACGCTTCTCATCTCTCATACTATTATTTATGCTAGTATGGCCTTTATTTGATCTCTATCCTCAATGGATATTTCCTCGGGTACAAAATAATCTAACGCTTCGTCAATATCTTGCTGTATTATTTGTCTTGTCTCACTACCAGATATACCTTCCTCCTGCATTGGTATCTTTACCACATTCACATAAGGGTACTTTTCAACATTATCCTGAAAATACTTGTATCGTTTAACATCCGCATCCTTTTCACCCGCACCAACTAACAATGTTTTATCTAAATTTGCATCAGCGAAGTCGTAAACAGCCTTTACAGGGTTAGGTACATACACAACCTCTACATTCTTATCAAAATATCTTGAGTATATCTTCCATATTTGTTCAGACTGCTCAGGTGTAATACCTTCACGCTCCTTACCACCAATAAATACGACACCTCTATCAGCATCATCAAGCAAATACCTTAAAGCATTAAAGTGACCCTTTGTAGGCGGTTTAAATCCACCGGGAAGCAGAGCGATTCGCTCAACTCTTGTCTCCATATCTTCAAAATATTCTATAAATGTCCTCATGACCCGGGTTTATCTTTTTGAAAGTTAGCTGAACTAAAATCTAATCTGTTAACAAGCTTAACAGCATTACCATCTCTATCAACCGCTACATATCCCTCTGGAGAAGTAACTCTCAACTTACCTTCACCCTCGTCGATAAAGTGTTTAGTGTTATAAACAGCATTATTGTACTTGTTAATAAAGATTTGCTTAGCCTGTGATAATAAACTACTAACCTTAAACAGATTAACTATGTCATCCTTTTGAGCTTGGAACTGAGCTGTTTTTTGCTTAAGAGTTTCTTCTAATCTTTGCTTTCCACGCTTAGATTTTCTCTTATCAACCTCTTTATTAATTCTAGTAGTATACCATTCAATAAAGTTTCTATAAGACTCTTCTGGATCATTTAAGAACTTACCTTCTCGAATCTCCGTATTAATATAAGGGTTGAGAAGATCAGAAGGTAAGTCCTTGTAATCTATTTTGATTGAATCAGCGGTTTTTATTAAGTCTCTAACCTGCTTTACTTCATCTTTTGTTAAATTTACAACGCCTGTATCGTCTTTAAAGTAGGCATCATCAAACCAAACACCTGGAACCTGCTTCAACCGGTTAACTTTAGCACCAAACGCCGCCGGGCTGTCTAAATCGTTATATTCTGTATGGAATATGATACCAAACACGGAGTTAGCTATCTTTTTACCTAGATCTGAATTAGCCTCTACTGCATATTTGATCGTATTAGGTTGAAATGTGTAATGAACTACACCATCTATGTTCTCTTTCTTAACCGATGAAGAATCAAACATAAAATCACCCTGCATTATGTTCTTAATACCTAACTTAGGTAGATATTTTAAAGCCTTCTTAAGTTTATCCGCTAAACCAGGGGCATGCCCGTGATTAACTTCAACATCTTGGTCATTATAGTTAATTTTAGGCTCTTTATTAAAGACAGCCTTAGTACCAACAAAGAATTTACCGGTATCAGGGTGCTTTCCAGCAAAGATAGCAGGGGCTCCATCCCATTTTACCGTAGTACCGATCTTTCTTTTACTCTTTCCTTGTAAATGGCCGAGTAAATTAGTTAAAAAGCCCCTAGCCTGGTCATAACCACCCTTACCTCTTGTAAGGATCAGTTCTTCTAAGTGTGTAAGGTGTGTATTAGCCTTAGCTTCCTCGATTAACTCTAAGTAATGTTCGAAATATAGTTTAAAGTTTTTCATTTATTTTATTGTTAAGTTATAACCTCCGCGTCCCCCACCTGTATTAGGTGAAATAGTAATACTGTCACCTAATTCGAATAATTTCTGTATAGAGCTGGTTGCATATTCCCTGTAACCCTTTCCCTTAAAGGGGCCTATTGTTACCATGTTAAAGTTATCCTTATTAAAGAATAAAAAGTAATTAAAGCCTTGACCCTTTTCTTCTTCTTCTTTAAAATATTCTGCTATTTGAAACCCAGCAGCTATTTTACGGCCCTTTAACTCCGGATCACCAGCCGCATCTAAAAAGGAATCAATAATACTAACTGCACTATCTGGTTCAGATGAAAATTCCGACAAACCAGCTACTAATTTTTCACGTGGTGCTTTAGCAAAAAAACTATTTGTAATTATAGCCTCACCAGCATCTCTCATTTTAAGTTCTTCTCTTTGATCAGCTAAATATTTTGTTACATCAATACCTTTACTATCTTTTATATTCTCAAAATAATCTCTACGCCGTACATCCTTTTCAACCAACTTTAACTTAGTCTCTAAATCGTAACTACTATTATCAATAACACTAATTACCCGGTCAACAACGCGTTGTTGTGCTGGAGCTACATTAAATTCGTAATCTTTTATAGCACTAAACACAGTCTGAATTATATTTTCATCTATATTGGCTTCTTTTAATTGAAGTTTTGCAAATTTATTAAAGTTACGTATTAAACCTAACGTTTTTCCCTTACCCGGTCTACCTGCACCTGACTTGACCTCAACCAACGATCCATCTGGTAGTGTTATATCACCCTCTTTTGGATTTTTACCCTCTGAAAACAATGTTAAAACCGCCTCCCCGGGCCCAACTCCAACTGCCCCCTCTTCAAAAGTTATCTGTGACATTAATTCGACAGCCTTTCTATTTGTTACATGCTTAAGATCGTATTTAGCTCCTAGTTTTTCAATTACACGTAAAAAATTAGCTGTTCCCTTATTTAGCGCTTGTTGTAAATCTGATAATCTGTTTGAATTTTTTAAACGAGTTAATCTTTCTACTTCATCATAAAATTCTTCCCTAATACCCACGTTATCTAATTGTATAGACTTAGCATATATGTCATTTATTCGAACACTTAAATTATAGATAGCCGAAGGGCTATCCCAACCCCCTGATTCAACCCAGTCGTTAATTACACCAATTGATGTATTCTGTTTACCTAATCTTAATAACTTTCTAGCTTCGTCTTGATCTATTTCAACCTCTTTAATATTACCATCGTCAAACTCTATAGTTACTTTTGCTTCATCTAGTACATGAAGATGTTCACGAGGTGGAATATTACCACGTACCCGCTTTTTATAAACGTCTTCTAATGACCATTGCATGATTAGTGTGCGTCTACAGTTTCAAGCTCTTGTTCAACGGTCTCGTCAGAAAATTCAACTAACCTTTCTATTGTTTCAATAACCTTTCTAGGCTGTGTCCTCCCAAACTCTTTGTTGACCTGTGCAGCAATGTTTATATCTTGCATATTAGGTGCATATATAAAGGCATTAGTCAACAGCTCAGCAACATATATTTCACCTTCTGGAGAAATGCCTGTTGGCGCTGGGGGAATATCTGCAACATCAGTAGCATCCGCTTCGACATCGACGTTAACGTCAACCTCCTCTACTTCATCCTGCTCAGAATAAAGCTCTTTATATTGTTCAAATAGTTTTAATGTTTTCATAATTATTGTTCTGTGGGTTCTGTGGCTTTATCTCTTATTGCTTGTTTTAACTCTTCTGTCTTCTTTTGAAAAACTGATACAGCGTCTTTTGCTACTCTCTGTCTTTCCTTTACAGCTTTTTTAGCGCCTCTAGCACCGGAAAACATACCACCTTGATTTGCTAATCTGTTAACCTCTCTATCAACATCATATTTCTCAGGCCCGGTTTGAATTTCTTGATCTTCCACAGGAATAAGCGGAACCTCTATACCACCAACACTATCCTCAAAAGCTAAAAAATTCTCAAAAGGCGATCCAACACCAGATATTGCAAAACGTCTCATTACTTTACCATTAACATCCTTCAACTCTACAGTATATTTGTCCTCACCTGGTCGATTCTCTTCTAACAGTTTAAGAAACTTATTCATGTATATATTTATGGAAGTAGTGAGAGTTTTATATTCACATTAGCAAGAAACTCTTTCTCTAAGTGCTTTAGATCATATCTTTTAAGAAAGTTCCGAAAGTTTCTAAAAGACAATTGAGCCTCAGTAGGGCTTTTCCATACTTCATAGTCCTGTCCTTCAATAAATTCCCTAAATCCTACCTCATCATACTTAATTATACTCGGCAGCGTGTTAAAAATACGCCTTACAAGCTGATGTTCAATGACTTTTTTATCCACCTTGTAATAAAACAGCTTTTTATGCTCTTTATCTATTTTAACAGCATGTATTATCTGCTTTAGTATAAAATGAATACCAAGCTTGTTTTTATCATGTCGATTTAACCTTAAATCGTTTTCAACGAGGTGATAATTATACTCATTAAAGGATTTAGTTAAGAAATAATTAAGATTCATTATAGTCTTATGAATCTTCGGTACATAGAGATGGCTACTTTCGTCGTTTACCGATTCTAAGGTTGATGATTCCATTATAGTAGTCATCTCTTAACAATACTTCTTCTTTAAATTGTAATCTAGCTTCGTAATAACTCAACTCCCACTTAGAATCACACCATCTAAGGATTTCGAACTTAAAATTACCTTTACCGAGTACACTTATATGCTCATTAAGCTGATTTGACGAAGAAGTGTACCCCTTCCAGTCAGTTTCGACTTCATACCGTCGTTTATTCTTCTTTCCCTTTAAAGGCGGTCGCTTTCTAATACACTTACACTGCTTTTTACCAATATACTTCTTATCATTAGTAAGATTTGTTATCTTATAAATGAAACCGTAAGGTAAGTCCGTCCCTTCCTCGAGGATCCCCTCCCAATGTCCTAAATCACTCACTCTATCCAAATACGCTTAACCACTCATCCGGTACTTTTGATAAATCTAATACCTTAGCCTGTATATTATCGTCTCCTAGTTCAACAGCTTTATGTAATCTATGATTACCATCTAATATCATATCATATTTACCACTATTCTTTGTAATAATAATAGGATACTTCAAATCAGCTTTCATAGCCCTATCATATGTAGACTTTACTTGCTCCGGAGTCTTATTAGGCTTGTGTCGTGTATGTATGTCTAAATGAGCGACACCCTCTACTGGGATAGAGATAACAGGCGATTCTAATTCCGCTAGCTTACTCTCTACATCCTGCATCGTGATGGTAAGCTTACCATCAGACCATGTGGTATCTTCGTACCCCGGGTGAGTATCCTCTTCTCCCTCTTCGCCAGTTAAAAACACCCCATCTATACCATCAGTTTCTTTCTTTTTCTTCTTTTTCTTACCAGTAGAACCTTTACGTGTTTGAACCTTACCCTTACCCAACACTTTAGGCACTCTTGCATCACCTGGTGCGTATGTATCGCCGGAGTCAATAGTATCAGGTGGACTATAGACTGCATGTCCAGATGGGCCGTCACCAAATACACCACCAGCACCAGCTGTCATCGACTCTTTTAACATCTTAAAAAATAACTGTTCAAATCTACCACTTGATTCCATTGTAACTATATTTATAATAGTATTGTGGAATTGCTAAAGAAGTATATGGAAGACATTGGGCAAGATCTTGTACTAAATGATCTCAACCTTAAAGAACAACAGCAAAGACTACCTGCTCGTAAGCATTTTTGGGTAGGAAGACTAATAGAAGCTAAGATTAAACGCAATAAGTTTTTTGCGCAAAAGAGTAAGCTTAAAAAAGACCTAGTTAAAAAGGTAATTACCGATTCGCCTGTACGCATCAATCAAGCTTCCGCGGAATCCGCTGCTGAAAAGTATGAATCTGTGGTTAAGCTTAATAATAGCATAAAAGAACAAGATACTATTATAGAATATCTCGAAAAGGTGGAAAAGATTCTTGGTAACATGCATTGGGAAATTAAAAATGTTATCGATATGAATAAAATGGAGCAGTATTAATGCTAACTTTTGACTATAACCCGGGGACGCGCAAGCTTTTACTAAAAACAGAAGATCTAGATCTGTTTAATCGTATAAGAAAACATTTTAGCATTATTAATGATGCAGCTCGATTCGGTAGACGGTATGGTCGTTACATACCTCAAAGAAAATACGCTATTACTACAGCAGGCGCGTGTGAAATAGGTTTGTATTGGGAGATTAAGAAGTTTTTAGGTAAAGAAGAAACAACAATAACCGATAAATTACAAAAAGTATTAAAAGTCGGTAGAGATATAGATCTTTATAAGGATTTTGCGTTTGATTTAAGAGAGTATCAAGAGGATGTTGTTAAAAAGGCACTTAAGCTTGGTAGAGGTACATGTGTCTTAGGTACAGGAGCAGGTAAAACCTTTGCAACGGCCGCCTTAGTTGAAAACTACTTTAGAAGTAGTAAAGATAAAGACACATTTAAATGTATTGTGCTTGTACCTGACTTAGGCCTAGTGACACAAACATACGACGAGTTCTTAAATTGCGGTACAACCTTTAAAATAACTAAATGGACAGGTAAAACTAAACCTGACCTTACTGCTAATGTTATTATTTGTAATATTGGCATTGTTCAGAGCCGGTTTGAGCAGAATGATTGGTTAAAACATATTGATCTACTTATTGTTGATGAGTGTCATAAGATAAAAGCATCAAATAAGATTAGCAAAATAGTATCTAGGATAAGAACACCTAACAAATATGGGTTTACTGGTACATTACCGGAAAATAATTTAGATAAATGGTCGATTATAGGTAAATTAGGACCAGTTATATATGAAAAAACGAGTTATGAGTTAAGATTGGAGGATTATCTCGCAAATGTTAACGTAAAGATACTAAACTTAGAGTATAATACACCTCCGAGATACCTTTCCGATAACGCCTATAGGGAAGAGTTAGATTTTATATATGAAAACCACTTTAGAAGTGACCTTATTACTAAATTATGTGAAAAGCTCGAAAATAATACACTTATATTAGTAAATCACCTTAAACATGGCCATTACTTAACAGATTACCTCTGTACTATACCCGATAAGCGCATTTACTTTATTAGAGGTGAGGTAGATGTTGAAGAACGTGATGAAATTAAGAAAATAATGGAAAACAACACAAATGTAATATGTGTTGCTATGAGCTCAATTTTTTCGACCGGAATTAACATTAAAAACCTGCATAACATTATTTTGGCATCCGGAGGCAAGTCTTTTGTACGGACCGTACAGTCGATTGGGAGAGGGTTACGAAAACATAGCCTAAAGTCAAAGCTAATTATATTTGATATTTGTGATAGATTGAGATACGGTATAAGACACTGCGAAAAGCGTAAAGAAATTTATGATATTGAGAAGATAAAGTATAGTGAAACTAATATTGTTGAAAAATAGCAATATTATATTATAATAAAACAAATGGCCGCAAAAGAGAAAAAAGAGAAAAAACCATATTATATTGAACCTAAAGTCTTTAAAGCATCGTTACAAAAGTACTATGACACTGATATTCTTACTGACGACTTAGCAGAAAACATTAAAAAAATTGCTTATGGTCTAAGTTACAACGCATCATTTATCAACTATACCTATAAAGACGATATGATTGGTGATGCTCTTATTAAAATGTATTCTGCACTAAAATATAAAAAATTTGACTTTTCAAAAGCTACAAATCCCTTTTCCTACTTTACAACTATTGCATATCATGCGTTTATTAACAGAATTAAGAAAGAGAAAAAGCATCATGAAGCCGTTACAAAGTATAGAGAGCGTGTATATGAAGATTATATGTCCAACCCGGATAATACACATGGACATGTTTACGTAAAACCAGCAGACGAAGAAAATTCTTTTGAAGATTAGTAAACCCAGAGTTGCTATTTTTTCAGATCTTCACCTAGGAGTCCATACAAACAGTTCTAATTGGCATAATTATGCTGTAGAGTGGGCTCACTGGTTTAAAGAAGAGTGTAAACGGAAAAATATCAAAGATCTTATTTTTTGTGGTGATTGGCATCATAACAGAAGTGAGATATCAGTTAACACACTACAAATATCTGCAGATATATTAGATATTTTGTGTGATTTTAATATTATTGCTATTACCGGTAATCATGATATTTACTATAAACATAGAACTGATGTTAATTCATTATCAATATTTAAGAAACGCAAAAATGTCACTATATTAGACACTTTTGACACGATCGAAGCCTTTGATCGTACTATTACCTTCTGCCCCTGGAACACAAACATAAAAGAAGTACCTGAAAGCGATGTTATCTTTGGCCATTTTGAGATAGAAACTTTCAAAATGAACTCTTATAGGGTTTGTGAGGAGGGGTTTAAGGTTAAGGACCTACTTAAAAAGAGCCCACTAATAATATCTGGTCACTTTCATACAAGACACGAAAAAAAGTTTGGGAGAGGTACAATACTGTATGTAGGTAACCCGTTTCAGATGGATTTTGGTGATACAGACAATCAAAAAGGGTATTACATCTTAGATTTTGATACTCTAGAGTATAACTTTACACCCAACAACATCTCACCTTCATATAAAAAGATCTCGCTTGGTGAGTTAGTAAGGGAAGGCTCTATTACTAAAAATATTATAGATAGTTTTGCTGGTAACATTACACGCTTAAAGGTTGATATGAATATTTCACAAGTAGATATGGACCTACTACTTAAAAAATTAACCTTACTTAAGCCTGAAGCCCTAACCATTGATTACGACATAAATTTTAATCGATTACTTGATGATACAGAAAATAAAGAAGACTTATCAGGTATAGATATACCTCAAGCGATAGAAGAATTTGTAAATCTTCTTGAAATTAAGAATAAAAAAGAGATAATAAAATACACTCTTGGTTTATATGAAAAAAGTAAACTTTAAGAAACTCAGCATAATAAATTTTTTATCTGTAGGTGAAGATCCTGTTACAATAGAGTTCAGTAAGGGTCTTCATGTTATTACGGGTAAAAATAAAGATAAACCTGACCGTAGAAACGCTATTGGTAAAAGTACCATAGCTGATGCTTTGTATTTTGCTATATTTGGTGAGACATTACGTGAGCTCAAAAAAGATCTTATACCTAATAATCTTACAAACGGTAAAACACATATTGAGTTAGATTTTGAGCTCGATTCCTCCAAAGGTAAGAACAACTATAAAATAATTCGCACACTGTCACCGTCAAAGGTTCTTATTTTTAAGGATGGTGTTGATAGAACAAGAGATAGTATTAAGAATACCACCGCGTATATTAATCGTGTATTAAGTGCCTCACCATCAATTTTTCAAAACTGTGTTATTATGACAGTTAACAATGCTGTTCCTTTTATGGCTAAAAATAAAATCGAAAAACGAAAGTTTATTGAAGATATTTTTGGTATGGAAATCTTCAGTATAATGCTTACATCTTTACGTAATGAATATAATGAGATATCACGCGATCATGACACGCAGTTAACTAAATTGGAAGAAATAGAAAAGGCCTATAAGAACTATGAAGACCAAAAACAAAGGATCCTCCAAACAAGAAAAGAAAAGAAAGAAAAATATCTCACGCGTCAAGAAAATAATACCAAAGAAAAAGAAGATCTTAAAAAGGAACTTACATGCATACAAGAAGTAAATATCAATAAGGTTCAAACGCAGATAGTTGCTTTAGAAGAGGCTGCTCAAGATCAAGATGTAAGGATTGAAACAAATTTAGAGGCAGTGGCTCGTAATAAAGCATTAGCATCTACAAGAAAAGAAAATTATAAGAAAATGGGTACGGATGAAGAGAAATGCCCGGTATGTCTTCGTAGTGTGGAAGAGCATGACGCTGATCATATAGCTAAAGAAAAAGAAAAGCTTAAAGAAAGTATTCATGAAGCAATAGAAGATATTAAGAATTATTCTGATGGTCTAAAGGAATTAAAAATAAGAAAGGAAAGATTTTTAAAAGCAATAAATGAATGTCAAAATAAATTATCTGAAGCTAGACTACAAGAGCAAAATAAAAAGAATATTACACGACGTATAGCTCAACTAGATGAGTGGCAAAAGGAACTTAAAGACGATTTAGAGGTTATTGAATCTACTGAAACTGATTTTGATTCGTTAATAATTGAGACAAAACAACGCGTTGATAACCTAGAAAAGAAAGTAAAGAAGTTTAGAGATGAATTAGCTAGGTTAGATATTGTAAAGTATGTTGTTTCAGAAGAAGGTGTAAAGTCTTATATTGTAAACAAGTTATTGGACCTTTTAAATAGTAAATTGCTACATTATCTTAAACGCTTAGACTCTAACTCAATTTGTATCTTTAATGAATATTTTGAAGAAGAAATTTTAAACGAAAAAAATAAAGTTTGTTCCTATTTTAACTTTTCTGGAGCAGAGCGTAAATCGATCGATTTAGCATGCCTGTTTACGTTTTCTGACATAAGAAGACTACAAGGCGGGGTACAATATAATATCGCAATTTATGATGAGCTGTTTGATTCATCTTTTGATGAAAAGGGAATTGAGCTTATTACGCGAATTTTACAAGACAGGGTTGAAGAGCTAGATGAGTGTTCAATTGTGATATCTCATAGAAAAGAATCCGTTAAAGCCGTCACAGGAGATGTCATTTACCTAGAAAAAGAAAATGGTATAACACACCGGGTAGATTATAAGGAACTTTAAACTATATAAATAGCATGATATCACCGTCACCGTACCCACAGCCACATGTCGCTCCATTAACTCCACCCGGTGGTAGCTCTAGTTCTATACCTGGTCAAATGCCAGGCGTTCCTTTAAACAAACAAGAGGAGACGCCTCATGAAGCAAACCTTCCACGGTATGTAAATTACCTAGCAGATTACTCAGGTTGTGGTCATTGGAGAATTCTTTGGCCGGAGGCAACTATTAACGCTAGAGGTGACGGCATGTCACAATCAACAACTGCTATGGTTGCTGATCCAAGATGGTATCAAAATGTAACGGCTGTAAAGTTACAGCGACAAGCGTCTTCAGCACAAGTAGAATTCGTTAAGTACTTAAAACAAATTCAACAGGAACATGGATTTAAACTAATGTATGAAGTTGATGATGTTGTGTTTAAGGAAGTAATTCCAGATTATAATAAGTTTAAATTTGCATTTGATACGGAAGAAATTCGAGAAAATTGTATCGAAATTATTAACTTAGTTGATGAAGTAACAGTCACATGTGACTTTATGAGAAGGCTTTATCAAGAAAAAACCGATCAGAAAAATATTACAGTTATTCCAAACTTTATTCCAAATGGTTGGATGGGTCAACTTTTCAATCCTAGAGATATAGAAAGAAATTACGAGGCAAATAAAAGAAAGCCACGTATTCTATATACAGGCTCCGGAGCACACTACGATGTAGAAAATAAAACAGGCGGTAAGGACGATATGTATGAAGTGCGCGATTTTATAAGAAAGACTGTCGATAAATATCAGTGGATTTTTGTTGGGGCCTTTCCTCCACAACTTGCTGATTTAGTTGAGCAACAAAAGATTGAATTTTACCAGTGGCAAACATTATTAAAATATCCATACTTTGTTAGCAGCTTAAGAGCTCAATTAATGGTTGCGCCACTTCAAGTTAACGATTTTAATAGAGCTAAATCTGATATCAAATATATTGAAGGATGTATACTCGGTATACCATGCCTGTGTCAGGATATGGATACGTATGCTGCAGCGCCTGATAACCTCAAATTTAGTTCTGTAGAAGAGTTTGAAGATAAAATTAATCGCATCCTAAACCCGAAAAAGAAGAACAAATATTTTCAAAATGTTCATAAGCTTAGAAGAATAGGTGAACAGCGAATTCTTGAACTAGATGAAAATATTGGCGCGCATCTTGAAGCGCTAAATACACCGTACGGTAGTTCTGAAAGACGGTTCCTTAGAGAGTGGAATTAGGAACTATACTACTATAATAGTAGTAGATGTCATATCGTAATGTTGTTTACAACGGTAGAAACCGTTGTGTTAATTTATTTACCTGGGATAAAGATGGTAAGCGTGTAATGAATGAGTGCTCGTTCGAACCTTATCTCTATATTGAAAGTGCTGTAGGTGATAAGACATCTATTTACGGTACAAAAGTTAAGAAGCGTAAATTTAATACAAGCTTTGATCGATCTAGATTTGTTCGCGACTCAAACATAAAGCGAGTGTTTGAAAATATGCCTCCAGCGCAACAATTTTTACTCGATATGTATTGGCAGGAAAATGAGACTCCTGAATTTAGCACGCACCCATTAAAGACATGTTTGTTAGATATTGAGACATACTCTCCGGACTCCTTTCCGGATACAGAAGACCCTACACATGTTGTAAACGTCATAACATGCTATGATAACTTTACAGAACAGTTTCACACCTTCGGTATTAAGCCCTATAACGGTAAAGGTAGATCAGACCTGAATTATGTTTACTGTAAAGATGAGCGAGAGATGTTTATTAAATTTATTGAATATCTTGAAAACGATTATCCTGACATTTTAAGTGGTTGGAATTCAGAGTTTTTTGATATACCTTACATTATTAATAGAATTGAGCGAATACTCGGTCAAGATTATGTAGATAGACTATCACCGCTAGGTAGAGTACATTTTCGAGCTGTTAAAGGTAAGTTTGGTAGAGATCTCAAAAGGTATTATCTTGATGGTATTGCGTGTTTAGATTATCTAGATGTATACAGGAGGTTTTGTTTAAAGCTTCGTGAGTCATATAAACTTGATGCAATTGGTGAGGTTGAATTAGGCGAACGAAAGATTGATTACGGGGATACAAATCTTGCAACCCTATCTGATGAAGACTGGGACACATTTATTGACTACAACATTCAGGACGTTAATCTTCTTGTTAGGTTAGAACAAAAGCTACAATATGTCCCGTTATTGAGAATGCTCTCATATGTTGGACTGACTACTCTAGAAGGGGCAATGGGTACCATTCAAGGGATTAATGGAGCTCTCTGTATTAAGGCTAGGCACCGAGGTGAGATTATTTCAACATTTGTACGAAATGCTGATACAGGTAAAAATCCTGGTGCTTATGTTGCAGAACCTAAACAAGGATTTAAAAATCATGTTGTTTCGTTTGACGCTAATTCACTATATCCAAATGTAATGATATCTCTTAACACTTCACCTGAAACAAAAGTAGGTAAAGTGGAAACAACTGATAATAAAATTATTATTCGACATGTCACTGGTAAAGTGTTTGAACTCGATAGACCGGCTTTTGCGAAGTTCCTTAAAGATGAGGAATGCGCCTTATCAAAAGCCGGGATTTTATTTACGCAAAAGAAAAAAGGTATTATACCGGAGTTCTTAGAGTACTACTACAATCAACGCGTAAAAATTAAGAAAGATCTCTTTAAAGCTAAAACCAAGCTTAAAAAGCTTAAAAAAGATACTCCGGAGTATACAGATGCTAAGTACGAGGTCGAACGACTTAATACATCTCAGATGGTTATCAAGATTCTTATTAACTCGTGTTATGGTTATATGGGTAATAAAAACGCTCCTATTGGAGATGATGATATCGCATCATCGGTGACATTAACAGGTCAAGCAGTAATTAAGTTTTCGAATGAGCTTATTAAAGAGTTTATTAAAAAGGAAATACCCACAATTACCGACCATGAATTAGAACAATGCATTGTATACAATGATACCGATTCATCATATGTTTCTATTACACCGCTTGTAGATAAAGGTCTAAAGTTTTTAGATGGTGATGATATACATCAAGATACACATGACAAAATTCAAGAGATTGAAAATTATCTAAATACCGGTGTTGAGAGCTGGGCTAAAAAATCTCTACTGTCAAAGGATAGCCGGTTTGTGTTTAAGCGAGAGTGTATTGCAGATGTAGGTGTATTTTTACAAAAGAAAAGATATGTAATGCATATTCTCGATGATGAAGGTATTAAGGAAAATAAATTTAAATATACAGGTGTTGAGGTGGTACGTACAACAATGCCTAATGCTATTAAGCCATATGCAAAAAAGATTATTGAAACAATGTTAAGTACACAGTCTTTAACTAAGACAAATAAAGTGCTTAATAAAACATATGATATTTTTAAGGAACTAAGTCCAGAAGAACTTGCGTTTGTTATGGGTGTTAAAGGATATGAAAAATATGCGGTTGCTTGTAATGAATTTAATACAGTTAAAAGTATGCCTATTCATGTTAAGTCTGCATATTTTTATAACTTACTTTTAGATAAACTTAATACTGGCAACAAGTACGAATCATTAGGTTCTGGTGATAAGGTTCGTTATATGTACGTGGAGACACCAAATAAGTATGGGCTAAATAGTATTGGATTTAAATATAATTACCCTTCCGAGTTTAAAGATACTTTTAAAATTGATTATGACAAAATGTTTGAAAAGATTTTATTTCAAGGCATTCAGAGATTTTATGATTGTGTGGGTTGGAATATTCGTAAGCCGGCTGAGAATGTTACAGTAGAACTTTTTGACTTGTTTAGTAAATAAGATTACTATGGCAGTACAACCCGGCGGATATTTAGATAGACCAGAAGACGATAATACTCATAACGCACACCCGGCGTGGAAGAGAGGAAAGATCGCTGGTATTTTAGAAACTTTAGCTATTCTAAAGGAGATTATTACAGGAGCAGATAATGGCACCGGAACTATTAACTCCACGGAGATTGAAAAAATTAGAAGATCAGTTTTTATAATGAGAGATGCTCTTACTCATGCATCTGATAAATCAACATATCTCTCGAAACAAGCGAAAGAAGCGCTTGACGAGGCAATTAAGGTGGCAAGTACTTTAGTTTATCAAAAAAAATAGTGGACTATTACCAAATTTAATTTAATATATTATTATGGCAGACAAAAAACCAATTAAGACAATTATTGATCACATCGGCCGGACTGTCGTAGGTTCAGTCACAAAAGAGGATACTAAGAACATTACTCTTTTTAACCCTGTGATTATTCACGTACAACCAGACTCCCAATCCGGTCAATTACAAGTACAATCGTTTCCGTATATCTTTATGGAGTTCCTAAAGGATAAGGACAAGAACAACTGGACCTTTAATAAGGCAGCCATTAGTACGTCTGATGTTGAGCTAGACGAGAGAATCATTACTCAGTACGAAAATATCAATAATCCTCAGCCGCCTATTCAAGAAACTTCAGCAGAAGAGCCAGAAGTAATTAAGCTCTTTGATGATTAATTGCTAAAATACGCATTGTGTAATAAATAATTTTACTATGAAACTAACTAAGTACACACACAACCCAATCGCAGAAATCGAAAGAGCCTTTGATGGTTTTTTCAATCTGACACCAGTCTTCCACCAGTTGGAAGAAGTATATAAAACAGGAGATCAAGTTCGATTTGCATCGGATGAAGATGCACTAAGCGTGCAAATTGATCTGCCAGGAGTCACAAAAGAGAATTTAGATCTTTCTACTGACACCGATCAACGCGAGGTCTATATTAAGGCAAAGCGTCAAGTAAAAGCCCATGACGGGGAAAAGGAACAAACCTATAATAGGTCGTTCTCAGTTGGAAGAGAGTTTGATCTTAACAAGATTGATTTCACTTATGTCAATGGAGTCCTTGAGGTCGATGTACCTCGTAGGAAGAAAGAAGAATATATTAAAACATATAAAGTTTAACAATTAAATGGGCTTAGCTAGCCCAACCCGGGTGTGCCTGAATAAACATTTTAAGCAAGAGTGTTAAGGGGGCTGCAACTTACATGGAGGGTCAACTGACTATTATGTGTAAGGGAACGGAGTACAAGTAGGGAAAAAGATGAAACTGCATCTTGCCCACCCGAAAGTTGGAGGTAACCAGAAAATCCTCTCACCCACCTTTTTTAAAAGCCCCGAAAGGGGCTTTTTTTATTGAATTTAAGGACGTATATTATATAATACTTTATATGGATAAAGATATTACTAGTGCATTGGATGCTATTGATAAAGTAAACCCCTTCGCAACTTATTTAGATAACAATTCACTCAGTCACGTTGGATCATGGATTGATACAGGATCTTATGTGCTAAACGCAATTATTTCCGGTTCAATTCACGGCGGAATACCTAAAGGTAGAGTAACAGTACTTGCCGGTGAGTCGATGACAGGTAAGTCGCTTTTTGTCCAAAAAATTCTAGCCAAGGCCCAGGAGGACGGGCTCGTCCCTGTTATCTTTGATACTGAAAATGCTATTGACCCGGAAGGAGCTGCAAGATTAGGGCTAGATATTAGCAAAGTTAAATATGTTCCTTGTACTAGTATTGAACAAACTCGTAATTCACTGTATAAGTTTCTTATGGTGGTAAAAGAAAAGGGACTAGAGGGTAAGTTTATTGTAGCTATTGACTCACTAGCTAATCTTCAATCAGAGCTTGAACTGTCGCGGATGAGTAAAGACAGTGTTAGTTCAGATATGGGTACAAAAGCGCGCGCAATGAAGACATTAATGCAAACTTGTACAAATTTAGGGTCAGTTACACAAACCACTATCCTATGTACTAATCATGTCTATGATGACCCAACAGCTCTGTTTCCTTCTATTGAAAAAAATATGCCAGGTGGTAAATCATGCATTTATCTTCCATCAGTAACAGTTCAACTAGCACGCAAGCCAATGAAATCAGATGGCGGTAAGACTGTTGATGGGGAATTGGCAGTTGGTCAGAAAAAATACGCTGGAATTATTATTAGAGCCCTTACGCGTAAAAATAGATTTATTAAACAGTACCTTGAAGGTGAAATATACCTTTCATTTGCTTCTGGACTTGATCGCTACTATGGATTAGTTGATCTGGCCGTTGGTGTTGGTGCAGTAGTTCAAACTGGAGCAACTTATCAGCTTGAAGATGGTACTAAGCTAGGCTATTATAAGAATTGGAGGAAGGATGTTAAACTTTGGGAAGAGACTATTCTTCCAAAACTTGAAGAACGAATTAAAGATGAGTGGTCTTATAGTAATAAAGAAGAAGAGCCACCTGATGAATTAGGTTTAGATGGTTTAGATGATTTAATTAATGAAAAAGAAACTAGTACTGACTCTTAGTGGGGGAATGGACTCATCTGTGCTGTTGTATATGGCACAAGATAGAGGCTATGATCATATACATACCATAACCTTTGACTATGGTCAAAGGCATAAACAAGAACTCGCTTGTGTTAAAAAACAAATTAATAATTTTAATAACATGTTTAGCGGGTGGTTTAATTTAAAGATTACTAATAAGGTCTTAGATGTAAAGTATATTAAAGACATTGCGCCTACCTCATCTTTAACTAATAAAGATATTGATAATCCTAATATTAGCGAGATGGCAGGTGATGCACAGCCTGTCTCATACGTACCGTTTCGGAATTTAATGTTTCTATCTATTTGCTCGTCATATGCTGAAAGTGTAGGTGCAGATACAGTATGGTATGGTGCTGCACAGGTTGATTCACTAGCTGGGTATTGGGACGGTAGTGAAGAGTTTGTTAATGTAGTTAATGAAGTAACAGATCTTAATAGAGAGAACAGAATTAACATTGAAGCACCGCTTCTTGACATGTCGAAGGCTGCAATTGTTAAAGAAGGAATTAGACTAGGAGTTACATATGGTGATACATGGACATGCTATTCGAATAGAGAAGATGGGCTAGCTGATGCCACAACTCCGTCAAGTAGTATGCGAATAACGGGGTTTATTGATGCTGGGTATGAAGACCCTATTCAATATGTCCAACAGGAAAAGTTGGATGACCTATACAAAGAAAATAACTGCAAGGAGTGTGCTTAGAGACCGTAGCGTCTAAGCTCTTCTAGCTGCCAGTGTGTCTTAGGCTTGTATTTTTCCTTAAATGACTGACTTTTAACTTCAGTCAGTTTATTACGTTTGTCAGAAGCTACTTGCTCGTTAATATAACGGGAAGTATCGGTTTGATGTGAGTCGAGCATTGGACTGTAACTAAAGTCCTCTTCTAGTGTCTCTTCATTCTCTCCATTTAATTTCTTTTTTGCATGCTCTCTTTTATCATCATCGACAAGAGCATCTAAAACATCTTCGTAATCGGTTGAAGGGATATAATCCTCCGGCTGCTCTTTAGTTAAGAAATGATCAAGCTCTAAGCCACCAAATTCATCATCCTCTTCATCACTGACATTTGCTCTAAACTGACATCTTTTTTTAGCTAACTTTGATGGAGGCGATGCACAATACTGACTCATTGACTCACCAGCTGCTTTTGCGGCTCTAGTTAAAGCGCCTTCTGTCCCCTTCTTCTTCATACCCTTAACTGCACCCTGAATCCAATCTTCATTATCTTCTGGTGTAGTAAGACCACCTCCCTCTTCACCCATTGAATACTCATCAGGCATACCCTCCGGTTCGTCTATTCCATAACCCACTTGCTCATCTTCGTCTGGAGCCATAACAACAACTACACTATCACTAATTTTATCAACGTCTCTCTTTAGCGCTGCTTCAATCTTATCAATACCGTGTGCTATAACTGCTTTAGCAAGCGGCGTTCCAGGGTCAACTGAAAACTGTACAGTATCATTACTAATATCTAAACCATCCTCATTAGCATACTTAGAAACGATATTACCGACATCTTCAACACGCTCAGCATCTCTAATTTTAATCTCAATAAAGGTAGTTGGATCTGCTTTTGAATCTTCTAAGCTTTGCGCTAATTCTTGTTCTGCGTCATCCAACTGACCAACTGTATCTTCAACCGCGTCCCCTACATCTGCACCTGCTTTAATATCCTTTGCGAGCTCTATAGCAGCTTTTTGCGCCGCGTATTTTTCTTCTCTTCCTCTATTAGTAGTAGCTCTATTAATATACGTCGCGAGACCGTCTTTTATTGCATCAGCAATCTCATCTTTACTTTTTTCAATTTCTCTTTCCTTAGAATCTAATAAAGCTAATAAGTTATTCTTTTTAGCAGAAAACCCTGTACCCCTTTTCGCAGCATTCAATTCTTCATCACTAATTACCTCGAGATCATATAATACCGTTCTAATAAAGTTAATTGTATCTAATGGTGCAGAACTAAACCCCGCAGATCTTAGCTCTCTTGTAACAGGACCGAAAGAAGGGTGATATTTTTCATAAGGAGATTTTTTAGCTTCCTCGAGAAACTCTGACCTGTTGAATAAATCATTAAAGCCACTAAAATTGTCGGTGTAGTTAAAGGAACTCATTTAATATATTTATATCTATGAAGCTGAATTATAAGGATTTTAACAAAATGACTGAAAAAGAGCTGTGTAAACTACCAGGAGTAGGAAGAACCACAGCTAGACGTATTGTTGGATTTAGACCTTTTCGTCATAATGACGATTTATTTAAAGTAAAGGGACTAGGGAAAAAGACACTTAAAAATTTGGGAATTCAAAAAACCAAAAAGAAAAAGAAAAAATGGTATACCATCGATGGTGTCGATTACCCAGATTGTGCACTGGCTAGAGATACGAGATACGGTCACATTGATCTGTTTTGGAGAGTACCTAAAGAACACCGGGAAAGTATAGGTCCCCCATCCCCGTGGATACTCAGAAATCGTCGTATAGATGAAAAGACAAGGGCAGAAGGGCCTGATGGGCTTATGAGTAGGTACGTCGACAACTCTTTTATGTGGGAACCAGGGTTTAAATTTCCATGGGAAGATTGATTACCTCGTAAAATATATTAACATATGTTATGTGCGCTATTTTTGGATCGTTCGACAAAACAATGTTAGAGATTTTATACCAAGCTAATAAGGAGCGTGGTAATTTTGCTAGCAGCGTTGTATGCATATCAGATGATGATCAATATATCTCTAAACATGAAGGTGATATAAATTTTGATAAGTTTAATTATGCTGGTAGGGAAAATATAGAATATCTTCTTGGGCATGTACAGGCACCTACTTCCGCTAAAAGAACCTGGAACTACAACACATCTCACCCATTCGAATCTCTGACATGGCTGGTTAGTCATAATGGTGTTTTAACAAATGAGAAAAAACTAAGAAGAAAACATACAAGATTTTTAGAAAATCCCGTTGATACAGCGGTAATAGTTGAACTATTAGAAAAATTTACTCAGGTAAATAAAAACCCAGTTAATACCATAAAGCAAGTATTATCAATGTTAGAGGGGTCGTATGCTTTAAGTATGGTGCATTCTAATACTAACGATATCTATATAGCGAGAGTAGGGTCACTTCTTCACTATAATAATAAGGGCAACTACTCTACAATGATGGGATCCGGTTATAAAATATTACCTGAAGGAATTATAATGAAGTTAAATAAAAAAACAAAACGATGGAATAAAGTAGGCACTTTTGAATCCAAGTCACCGTTTACATTTGTATGAGTAAAACATTTATATTTTCTGCTACAGCAGGTAAAAAAGAAGACTCAATGCTTTACAATACGTGTAAAGATGAAAATATCGACATCTTTATAAAAGAGTATAATAAAGAGTCTATACAAAAAACCTACAACAAGGCGATTGATTTTTCAATTAGGGAAGGAGTTAAAAACTTAGTATTAGTTCATGACGATGTAATACTCGAAGCTTTTTCTGAAAGAAGAATTGAAAGAAATTTTAAAAATTTTGATCTAATTGGTGTAGCTGGCTGCAATCAGGTCAAGCTCGAAAAGCCAGTTCTCTGGCATTTAATGGGCGGTGGCTTCGACTCCGGTAATTTAGTAGGCGCAGTTGCCCACGGTACTGAAAATCAAAAAAATATGGGAGGGTTTGGATTTTATCCAAATAGAGCTATTTTAGTAGACGGAGTTTTTCTCGTAATTAAAAGAAAAGTATTTAAAAAAATTAGATTTGATGAAACCTGTCCTTCTAAATGGCATTTTTATGATCTTGATTACTCTATGCAGTGTCATAAAGCCGGCTTTAAAGTTGGAGTCGGCGACTTTATTGTAACTCATAAATCCCCCGGTCTTACTTCTTTTACTGAAGAATTTCAGAAGGGCGAAGATTGGTTTTTAGATAAGTGGAAAACCGAATAACATATAATACCATAAGGCGTGAGTAAGTTAGACTTAGACTATTTTGAAAATGTTCTTATATATAAGTCCCTTACAGATAGTGGGTATTTGGCTTCTATTGCTGATTTTGTAAAGCCTGAATATTTTAAAGATAAAGCGATCGCTAGTATCTTTAATATTATTAAAGACTTTACAGAAAAAAGAAATAAGCTTCCAACAACGACAGAGATTAAGTCTTACTTAGTATCAGATGAACAAAAGAACTCTTTTAAAGAGCTCGTTAAGACGTTTAGTGATATTGATAAGACTCTAGATAAAGAAGAACTATATGATAATACGGAACAGTTTCTTAAAGAGAAGGCCGTATATCATACAATGCTTAATGTAGCAGAAGATGTATCAAAAGGTAAAGTTGATACATCAGTCGTTTTAGATAAATTTGAAAAATCATGCAACATTAATTTAGTAACTGATTTAGGACTAGAACTGTATGGTGATGTTGATAAGCTTATTGATGATCTTAACTGTGTTGAAAGATATGTTCCAAGTAAATGGGAGTGGTTAGACAATTGTCTCGGAGGCGGTTTTTTAGAAGCTGGAAAAGCTTTATATGTGTTTGCTGGTGAGACAAATATTGGTAAGTCAATATTTTTGGGTAATATTGCCAGTAATATGGCTGAAGATGGTAAAAACGTTTTGTTAGTTACTTTAGAAATGTCTGAGCTGTTATATGCTAGACGAATTTGTAGTAACGTTACAAAAATTCCAATGAAGCAGTTAGCTGAAAATGCACCTAGTATTAAACAGGCTATGAATGATCAAGGTGGTAAAATTTTTATTAAAGAGTTTCCACCTGCCACTATTACGGCTAATCAATTAAAAGCGTTTGTTAAGAAGTTTCAAGAACAAGGCATTAAGCTAGATGCTATTGTATTAGATTACCTAAACTTGATGCACTCACCTGTAGGTAATAACTCTTATGAGCGCATTAAACATGTAACTGAACAGGTACGTGCAATGAGCTATTTGTTTAACTGTCCTATTATTTCAGCCACACAGTTAAACCGAGCTGGGTTTGATACAGATAACCCTGATCTAGCAACAATTTCTGAATCTATCGGGTTGGCGGCCACTGCTGATGCTATTATATCTATCTTTCAAAATGAAGAAGATAGAGGAATTGGAGTCATACGCTTAGGTATGATGAAAAACCGGTATGGTCCGCGTGGTATTACACAAGCTATGAGAATCGATTATAATACGCTAACAATCGAACAAGCTGATGATATCGAAATAGATGAAGATATGGATAATACTCTTAATGTATTAGCTGGGCTTGCATCATAAGGAACCTTTAGTAAATAATCAAAAGTGAATATCCAAATATGGACAGATACTGATTTACATGGAGCTGGTTCTGCTCTTGTTTTAAAGTGGTTATATAAAGATGCTAAAACATTTAGTATTAATGATGTTTCAGAATATACTTTTTCTGGTAGATTTAAGGGATCGCTACAAGCATTAGATCATTATGATAGAGTCTACATTGTTGATTTGGATTTATCACCAGAACAAATTCAATTAGCTGATAGAGATAATGTTGTTGTTATTGATACACATAAAGGACATGTCAGCCATAAGCATTTATACAAAAAAGCTAAAACCATATTAGACAGCAGTCAGTATGCTTGTTTAGATCTAATTTTTAATAAATTTAAAAGTCACCTAACACATTTAACTGACAAGCAACTACAATTAATCAAATACATCAGCAAGTACGATTGGTATAATACACAGCACAAAGAGTCCTTAAAATTAAACGCTATATATTACAATTTAAATTCTCCAAAAACAGAAAAGTTTATTTCGGCATTTTCAGACGGGTTTAGAGATTTTACAATTCATGAAAAAAATGCTATTAAGCTGTATTTTAAAAAATTTAAAGATCAGATAGATAGTGGGCAGGTATTTACAGGGATGATAAAAAACTATAGTGTTGTAGCGACGTTCGCGAACTATGCTGTAAATGAGCTAACTCATTTTTTAATTAAAAAATATAATACTGATATTGGTATGGTTATTAATACTGGAGCTAAGACTGTATCATTTAGACGATCTAGACAAAGTGATGTTGACTTAAGCATATTAGCTACAAAACTTTGTGATGGTGGCGGTCACGCAGCATCCGCCGGCGGTAAATTAACTGAACAATTCGCGAATTTAACCAAAACATTTGTACCGTGTTAACAACCAGTAATATATCTCCAAACCCCTCAAAGACTTTAATACATGATGAAACAGAACATCTGTTACTTTGCTTTTGTACGTTCTGCTCCCTACTAAAAGGTAAAAAACTTTCACTACAAAATATTTTTATATTAGTTTTACAGGAGGAGAGATTGAGAAATATATTAAAGGACCTTCTAACAATCGAAACTAATTTTGATATAGTAAAGCTATTCATAGATTTTGAGCCGGCAATAACAAAGTCAAAATATATCACCAAGTTCCTTAATTCGAACTCTAAAATACAGTTATAAAAACCGGTTGAAGTTTTCCTTTTTGTGGTTATAATTATGGCATGAGTACTTTTAATACTTCAATGTTCCAATCAATTAAAGACGCGTTAGCAAGCTCCGAAAGTAAGGGGTCCGCTACATTTAACGAAATTATGCCTACTAAAGTAGGTAATACGTATACGGTAAGACTTTTACCTTATGCTAAAGATCCTAGTAAAACATTTTTCCATTATTATAACCATGGATGGAATTCTTTTGCTACCGGCCAGTATGTTCAGACATTAAGTCCGCAAACATTTGGTGAGCGAGATCCTATTGCAGAAGAACGCTTTAAGGTCCTTAGAACTGGCAGTGAGGAAGAAAAAGAAAAGATGCTAGCAGTCCGCCGTCTCGAAAAGTGGCTGGTTAATATTTACGTTGTTGATGATCCTGCAAATCCGGATAATAACGGCAAAGTAAAAATTCTTCGATATGGTAAACAACTTCAAAAAATTATTACTGAAGCTATTGAAGGTGAAGATGCAGAAGAGTTCGGACCTCGTATTTTTGATCTTGGTGATGGTGGTGTAAACTTTAAGATTAAGGTTGAACAGCAAGGTGATTATCCAACATATGTCTCTTCGAGATTTACAACTGCTGGTAAAATTAATCTTTCCGAAGATAAACAAAAAGATGTTTATGAAGGGTGTTTTGATCTTGGTGAAGTGTTTACACAAAAGACATATGATGAACTTAAGGATATGTTAAGAGAGCATTATTATTGCAGGGCTGATGAGCCTGAGGCTCCAACATCAGCACCAGAACCGGATACTACTCCAGCCGAGCCGGAACCAGTCGCTGCTGGAAAAGATACGGTTGAAGAGGACATTGATGATTTGTTAAAAGATCTCTAATAAAATGAGCCAAGGAATCACTCCAGAAGAAAAGGCGGCAGTTATGCAGTTGATGGGGCAGACCTACGGCCAGGTAAACCAACAAGATCAAATGATTGTTGGTCAATCTGGTAATCTCCGCCCGGATGCCCATAAAATGAAACAGGCATTTGAACAAACTGCACATATGCCGACTGTCGATGCTAATCCACAGCATGCACAACAACCACCGCCACCAGAGCGACCTCAGCAAGTTGCACCAGTAACTCCGGAGCAAGCTGCACAGGAGCTAGCTGAATCAGCTTCACCACCAACACCGGTCCCAGTACCAGTTTTTGATGATGAGGACCGTGTGCAAGAAGATAAAAATACTAACCAAATGGAGTTAGATTTATCCGAGCCTAAGTTTGCTGATAAGTTGCTTGATTTAATGAAAGAGCAAAATTTGATATTAAAAGAAATTAGCTTAAAATTAGATAATGGAAAAAAGACAACTAGAGGTCGCAAACAAGGGTGAATTTTTAAGATTATTAGACGCTATATCAAAAATAAATGACAGTGGCGTTATTCTTGATCTTAAAAAAGATAAAGTATCAAGCTTAGTTTCTAGTATAGATAGCACCTTAATACTACATTCAGAGTATAAAACTAACTCAGAGTTTGAGAATACATTAAACATCCCGGATGTAAAAAAATTAAGGAATGTATTAGACACAATTGAAGATAAAAATATATCTTTAGAAATAAATTCTAACAATATTCAATATAACGGTAATGGTGTTAAATTTAAGTACCATCTCTTTGAAGAAGGCTTTATAACTAGACCAAATATTAATTTAGATAAAATTAATAAATTTACCTTTGATGTTGAATTTACTCTCGACAAGCCCACTTTGCAAAGATTGTTTAAAGGAAGTACCTTTGCGTCAGAAACAAATAAAATTTATTTTTATACTGAAAATAATAATTTAATGGCTGAGCTTACAGATAGGTCTCGTCATAATACTGATAACTTTACTTTAAATTTAGGAAAAGCTGACTTTAGTCTTAATCCAATTCCAGTGAATTTAGATAATATTAGATTACTCTCTATTATTAATAACGAATTTAATGTAAAAGTAAATACTGAGTATGGTGTTGTTGTATTTGATATTGAAGATAAAGATATTAAATTAAAGTATATAATTTCAGCTTTAACTCAATGACATCACAACATAAAAAGAACAAATTAAGAACCCCGGGATACTTTATAAAGAGATTAAAAGATAATAATTTTGTAACATTGCGAATGTTTCATAAGTATAGTCCAACTGATCCTCGGAGATGGACAGTGTTAGTCGATCCGGGTGGATCCTCTGTATTTGTTACATGCTTCGAGAATACGCCGTTTGTAGGGGAATATTTGTTTAGTTTTAATGACGGTAATCAAAATTTTAATAATAACTTTAGCTTAAAAACTGACTCGATCGAGGTTGTTGTTAGTAAACTGCTAAAAACCGGAGTGCGACAAAATGATAAGAGCGATTTTTTAGATAAATAATAATATGAGCGACGAAGTTAACCAAAACTCTGAAAATTTCGATAATGATGAAGAGTTAAGAGAAATGGTTGAAAAGGCTCTAAAGCAAAGTCTTGTTGAGAGGAAGACATTTAAAAGAAGACAAGACTTAGCGCTAAGATTGAGTAATATTATTAGTGAATATTTAGATTGTTATATTTTATTGGGTTATGACTTTCAAGGAAGACATCTAGATATAAAATCGTCCAAAACACCACAACAAACTGAAGCGCTACATTCATTCCTATTAAAATATTTTGCCTCTGAAATGCATCATATAAAAGGGTTAGATCATGGCATGGGTCCAGATGAAATACTGTAAAAGAGATATATATGCTGTTGAAACAGGCGACTACGTAGGGCAGATGTTTGCTATAGTCGACCTTAAAGATGATACTATCGGCTGTCTTTCGCTTCCACGAATGGAAAATATTGATGTTCCAAAAGAATCATTTGATACCGGAAGGAACGGTGATATAATTAAATTTGTAGAGAAGCTTCCAGAAGACGTTTTTTCGGTTGTAGAGGCACAATATATAAAGAATGAAAACTCTAATAATAGACGGGAACAACTTAATACACCGAACGTTTTATACGGCGAAAGCACAGTCAAAAAAGACTGAAGCACACACAGATTATCAAGTAAGCAACTTTCATATATACTTTACGCTTAACGCTGTGAGCTCCTACGTGAAGCAATTTGTTCCAGATACCACTATATTTGTGTGGGATGAAAAAAAAGACCATAAACCTAATATACGTAAGAGTATTTTAAAGGAATATAAGGGTAATAGGAGTAACGATCCATCACCACATGAAAATAACGAAGTAATTAAGTCTATACTGTATTCAATGGGGATTAACTCTATTTTCCCAAGTCAGTTAGAAGCAGATGATATTGTAGCGTATATTTGTAGAGAGCATGAAGGTAGCAAGGTTATTGTTTCAGTAGATCAAGATTTTTTGCAGTTGGTTAGCTCTGAATGTACCTTATATGATCCGATCCGTAAAAAGTTTTTTGAAAAGGGTAACTTTGAAGAGCAAACCGGTTATGAGAATGTTGAACAATGGTATACAGCAAAATGCTTAACAGGTGACGCATCAGATAATGTACCCGGCATACCGCGATTTGGTAAAGCTTCAGTTAGAAAATATTTAGATGACCCAGGTTATCTATTAGATGAAAAACAACAAAAAATATTTAGGCGTAACGCTGACATATTTTGTTTAGATAAGTATATACAATTACCGGAAGAAAGACAATACTATAAGGACCAATTAGCAGTTAAACTGGATCCTTGTTATAAGACGTTTCTTGAGTATTGTAGAGAATACAACTTTAACCGTATTCTTGATAAAAAAGAAGATTGGCATAATTTGTTTTTTATGAAAAGTCTTTATAATAAATTAAATGATATCGCTTCCTGAAGACTTTGTCATACTTAAGTTTTTTGAGCTAGGGTTCTATCCAAAGTATAATAAATTTAACAATGTATATCAATGCAGCTGTCCTATTTGTAGAGAAGGTAAGTCATTAGGTAAAAAACGTCGTTGTTATTATATACCAAAAAACGAAAACATATTTTGTCACAATTGTGGTTGGTCTGGAAAACCGTTAAGATGGATTAAGGAAGTTGCCGGCAATACTGATGAGGAAATTATTAAGGAATTAAAGGAATACATTCCTAATGCTGAAGACATAACTGAAAGAGATGAAAAACCTAAGTCAGATTTTAAAGTCGAGACCTTGCCTAAGGATAGTATTAATTTGTCTGATAAGTTTCAACTTGACTATTATAGTAGCAACAATATTGTTACGGCTGTTAGATATCTTATTACTAAACGGAGATTAGATACTGCAGTTAATCGACCTGATAATTTATATGTTTCTTTAGTAGATAGAGTTCATAAGAATAGACTTGTTATACCTTTTATAAATGAAAATAAAGAGATTGAGTTTTATCAAACTCGTACAGTTTTAAATAAAGACGGTAGGACTAAACCTAAGTATCTTGGTAAAGTTCAAGCTGAAAAAACGCTATTTAATATAGATAGAGTTAGTAATGATCATGATAAAGTTTATATTTTTGAAGGACCATTAAATGCTTTCTTTACTAAAAATTCTATAGCAGTAGCTGGTATTACTGAAAGAGGTAGATCATTTACTCAAAGACAAGAACAACAGCTTAATAATACTCTAAAATGGTATGATAAGGTGTGGATACTTGATTCTCAGTGGGTTGATCAAGCTTCATTAGTAAAATCAGAAGCATTACTAAAGCAAAAGGAGAAAGTTTTTATATGGCCAGAAAAATTTGGTAAAAGATTTAAAGATTTTAATGATATTGCAATAGCATGCAAAGTAGATGAGATTAAATGGGATTTTATAGAAAAAAATACCTTCGAAAGACTCGAAGGTATTGTGAGGTTATCTGAAATTAAAAAATATCGAAATCAGACGTATTTAAATTGAGCATTACCAGTCTGTGCAATATAACCTTTAAACGACTCATTTAGAGCAGCAAGCTCTGTAGCGACTCTAGCAATTTTACGCTGTTCTGAAGCTTTCATTCGATCAAAGATTGTATCAGGCTCAGCACTAGCTAAAAGGGTTTGAATAGAATCAGCATCTTCACCATTTAGATAATGCAGAAACCCATCAATTTCATCAATCCACCCTTTTAAAGTAGCTCTCATAGCTGCATTACGCTCTTCTACTGCTACAGCGGCCCTTACGTTAGGGTCATCTTCTACAACAGTCTCATCAACTTCAACATCTACATCAAAATCCCCTGCACTAGTATCATCCTCTAATTCTGCCTCAAATGCTACTCTATCCTCGTCTGCTTGTTCATTGAGAGATTTAAAAAAACGTCTTTCGAATTTGGTCATAAAATTATTTAGTCTCTAGCATAAATAATTACATGGACGGACCGGAATTTCCTTATAGCGTAGGCCCAGAAGATAATCCTATTAATTTTCATATGAATGTACAAGATCAAATAGATATGTACAAGGATAACGAAAAACATCAAAAAGCCCCGCCAATTTTACCTTTTGAACTAGAACAAATGAATGAACTCCTTGGTAATACGTTTGTCTCTTTAGCTGAACTAAGAAATATGCTTTCGAAAGCAAAAGCTAATGAAAATATTTCATCCGGAGCAATTAATCAAATAAATGATAAAATTGATAAAATTAACGAACTTATCCTTGATATTCCGGAAGATCTATCTAAAATAGCTATATGACTATTTTTAGATCGATACTAATTACATGTATCGTATCAGCTCTATTCGGTTTTGCACTTCGTAATGCATTTGGCTTTTGGGAAGCCGCTACTTTAGCATTTGTGCTTCAATTTATTACGGCTTTTGTTGTTTCCTCCTTTAAGTTAAATAAGGTAAGTAATCTTACCATGGAGTTTGAAGCCGAATTGCAGCAGTTATTAGATCTTAATGAAGCTCAAATTATATGCCCATGTAATAATAATACCTTTATGGAAAATATATTTATTAATATGGATAACACATATACATGTGAAAAATGTAACAACACATATAGGGTTGATGTTAATTTAGTTCCAACACTACTTACAGAGACAGTAAATGTAAACAAAACGTTTGCTGACCTAACAAAAGGAGTAAAAGAAATAGAAGATAATAATATCAAAATAACATCAGAGTATACTCAAGGAACGGAACTATAATACAATAAAGTATGGAAAAACATAAATTTAAATTAAAAGATGGTTCAACGAAAACTATGGAATTTGATGAATTGGTTCGTTGGGCTTGCTTGGTAGAAGCACTGGAAGTAGTCGGGGGGAAGGAAGATATAGATATTGAAAGTAATAAATGGATTAAACCATTAGCATTTCAAAAATATATTGATGAGCGATTCCACTCAATGAAGCACGATCTTAAAGTTGAAGCTACTCTAGGTAATTTATAATCCTAGCTCTTCTTTCACAGTTTGGATATACTCACTTGACACTTTATCTTTAAACTTGTCAATAACTTCGGTGGTATCTTTTCCAATTTCTTGGAAACCAATCATATAATTTCGGAACCGATCCTCTCTTGTTGGCTTAAACGGAGCTCCTAGTGGTCTTCCAAATCTATGTACCCATCTAAGAAACGGTAGGCATACTGATCGCCGACCCGCGTTGCGGTATTTTTCATGAATATACCCTTCTTCACCCCCAAACCCTCTAAACTTTTTGTTAAAGCCTAACCAGCTATCTTTTCTACATGTAAAGAGTCCAAGACCTTGAGCTTGGATTTCAAATGGCTTCCCGTTAGGGTCATCACCCCTTTTATCTGATCCCCAGACGCCCCACATATCACTACCCCATTTATCTAGATCAAAATGAGTAGCTGTATTTTTCATATCGTCATATAGTAGAGGGCCTTGCAATAAATTACCTTTATCCTTTCCAGCATCATAATAATCTAAAAGCTTTTTTAAGCTCCCCGGGTCAATTAATACATGACAGTCCATTACTAATACGTATTCAGTATTCGCTAATCCAAATATTTTGTGTCTTAAAGAAGTTGCGGAAAATGCATCAAATTCAACATAAGTTAAAGGCTCTTTAATCCATTCAGCAAATTTACGTATCTCTCTTCCTTGTGGTGATTTTGGATTGTTATTAATAATAACAAATTCTAGTCGATCTAAAATTTCTTTATGATACAATCTTAAAGACTGTATTGTAAAATAAAGTCCTTCATAGTCGTCATAAACACAGGTTCCAATAGTAAGTTTTCCCACATTATTAATTACTAAAATTGCAAATTATTGCAATCCGGATCTTCGGGACATATCGTTGTAGTTGTAGTCGTTGGAGCCGGGGTAGTAGTCGTCGTGGTAGTAGTCGTCGTCGTGGTCGTAGTTATTATTTGTTCTTCTATTAAGAAAGGTACCTGCAGCGGTAGGATCGGCGCCGGGTATATAAACACCGGGTCCTCCGGTTCCGGTTCCGGTTGCGGCGGATCCGGCGGATCCGGCGGATCCGGCGGCTGCGGCAGTGGCGGTTCAACAATTATAGTCGGTGGCACCCTGGTTGGAGGAACAGTACATGGGGGCGGTGGAGTTGTGTAGGGCGGCGTCGTATAAGGCGGCGTCGTATAAGGCGGCGTCGTATAAGGCGGAGTTGTGTACGGTGGTGGAGTTGTGTAAGGTGGTGGAGTTGTGTACGGTGGTGTTGTAGGATCATCGTATATTTTAAAATCACCAGACGGTCCACCGTTCGTATAACCACCCGGCCAATTAGACCCGGGTAAATCATTAGTATTCTCTAGACCGCTGGGTGTATCAATGACCTCTTCACGCGTGCTGGGATCTGTGACATCATCGTCCTCCTCCTCTAAATACGGATCAACAAAGACGTCTTTTTTAAGAAGAGGGTCGAGTCCACCGGAGTCAATGTCAATGATGGGACCTTCTTTGGTTTGGGTTGTATCATCCGTTTCCTCGATCTTTGTGCGAGGATCAGTAGGATCGAGGCCACCAGGGTCAATGATGGGACCTTCACTTCCTTCCCCGGCATTTGGATCCCATGGACCGGCCGCCGACATCCGCCAGCCAGATGGCAGCTCAAACGGGTCACTTCCTTCCCCGGCATTTGGATCATATGGGCCAGCCGCTGACATCACCCAACCGGGTGGCAGAATAGGATCAGCAACCTGATCAGGTTGGTACGTTATTGGTTTTGAAGCTGATATTGCTTTATCAATATCAACTGTCTGCAAAACATAACTAGGCGACCCGGCATTATGGCTAAGGCGCTCCATTGCCGCATTAATCTCATTTTGAGTATCGGGGTTCCCATAAAAAGGTCCACCGCCGGTGGTTGTATGAGTCTCAACTAAAATAGGTGTGTTATTAGTGTATATAAATGACGGAGCACTACTATCACCCCTTTCCAATAATTCTTGGAAACTACTCTCTGGTATAGGTAGAGCAATGCTTACAGTTTCAGGATTTGCTCCGCGCTCTGACCGGCCACGGTCGAATGTCATTACTCTTGGAATTGATTTTCTTTCCGCATCAACTGTAACAACATATGAATCCTGTAAAATATAATTATAATCCGTACGTGGTTCAGGAACGGGGTAAATAGCAGTGTTTTCAACCGGTGAATCAAAAATTCCGACACTTATATCCAGACTGCGGTCGCCAATCTTGATTCTTTCAACAATATTTCTAGTTACTCTATTTCCATCTTTATCTATAAAATTTACAACGCCATCGGCACTATCACCCGGATACCGTACGTCCCAATGCTTGGACATTACGAAGTGAATTGGAGACACCATGGTTATTGATTTTTCTGTCGCGGCTCTCCAATTATTCGGATTAAAACCAACTCCACGTTCACTTATACCTGATATATCCAATTTACCGGCAATTGGTAAGTTAGATACTAATAACCTGTTTATGAGTTTTTTAGTTTCAGACTCTGGTTCTGGACTTTCTCTTTGCTGTTGTACAGTTAAAGTGAATATCCGTGTTAGATATACTTGTATATCTTCCAATAACCACTCTGACAACATTCCGCTGGGGTCGTCCTCCACTCCACTGTTAATATCTGTAAGTCTTTGCTGATCAGCTTGTAGTCTTTGAGTGAGTTCCTCCAAACTTAAAGTTGGTAATATACTGTCTCTGAAACTCCTCCTCGCCTCCAACCGTCTTTGGTTTGCAGCATTTAAAAGCTCTTGCCGAGTCGTTTCATTTTGCTCACTTTCAGCTTCCTGTCGTTCTCTTTCTATTCTAGCTTCTTCAGCTATAGCTGCCTTACTCGCGGCGACCGCAGCCGCCTCTTCCTGTAACTGCCTTAATCTAGCCTGTTCTAGCGATTTTTGTTCAGCTTCATAAGCAGCCGCCTTCCTAGCTGCCACTTCAGCGTCACGTATTGCATCGGAAGTCGCTTCACCGGCTTTTGATAATCTACCGGCAGTGGTTGGCTTATCCGGTGTAGCCGCTGTATATAGCCTCCTACCTTGGGTGATCTGCTCCTCTGCTTTAGTTGCTTGCGCTGCTTGTGCAGTTGCTTCTGCATCTGCCTGCGAGCGTGCCGCTTCTGCTTCCGCTTTTGCTGCCTCAGCAGCCGCGAGCGCCTCTGCCGCGACCTCTGCCGCGGCCTGAGCTATGCTTTCCGCTTTTGCCTGTGCTGCTGCATTTGCTGCGGCTCGAGCCGCGGTCTGAGCCGCAGATTCCGCTGCTGTACGTTCCGCTTGCGCAGCCGCGGCATCTACCGCGGCCTGAGCTGCTAATTCTGCCGCTTCTGCTTCTGCCTGCGCAGATGCTTCCGCTTTTGCTGCAGCATCTGCTGCCCTCACCGCTTCCTCCTCCTGTTGTCGAAGTTGATCAACCTGTTCTTGCGAGATTCTAAATTCGTCTTGAGGGTTAGGTATATTTTGTGTTATCCTTTGTGATACAGGCTTACCTTCAACAAATTGCTGTAACGAAATGGTAACATCCATACTACCGTCTTCAGCAACTTGATCTGCAATAAGTGTTAACCCATCAGCATTTATATTTACCCATGGGGTGGGTAACCCCCATACAGAAGCAGGTGTAGTACCACTAGCACCGTCCCAAAGCTCTTCTTTAGTTTGATAATCCTCAATAAAGATCTCAACCTCACCATCAAGCTCTCTAGATACTTGTACATAATCTACATTAACAGTACCTGTTGTGTTTTTAAAAGAGTTTGGAGCTCCACCACCGCCCAGTTGAGGGTAAGCGACAACAGTCACACCAACATCTATTAGTCCAACGTCCGGGCTGCCTAAATTTGAAGCCGCAGGCTCTACCGCGGTAGTTGGCTGATTAGGATCCGTATCCTCTGTGTCCGCGGTTGATGGTCCCGTAACGACCGGAACGACCGGATCAATTGGAGACACCGCACCTGGAGACACCGCACCTGGATTACAAAGCGCTGGGTCAGGTGGCACCTCATATGGGCCAGCCGCTGACATCCGGATCTCAGGCTGCACCTTATATGGCCCGGCTGCTGACATCCGCCAGCCGGGTGGCAGCTCCGGTTCACTTCCTTCCCCGGCATATGGATCATATGGCCCGGCCGCTGACATCAGCCAGCCAGGTGGCAGCTCCGGGTCACCGCCATTCACGGAATATGGATCATCTATTGGCATTATGCTGTTATACTAGATACGGTAGTATATGGTTTATCTGGCAATGTGCATAAACTTGGAGTTAATACGGTTTCTGTGAGTACTTCACTTCCTTCATAACCTTCAACGTGAAAATCTCTCAGAAAGAAGTCTTTCGCGCTTAGTGAATATCCACCTGCAGCTGCAGGTGTAGTTGAAGAAATTGGAGTGCTAAATGCAAATCCACAATAGATATTATCTAAATTAGATAACGTACTATATCTAGACCCCATGTCAATTGCTGTTAGCAGAGTATACGTAGTGGTATTACTATCTCTTGAATCAATATATAGTGTTCTGCCCAAATTAACATATCTAAATCGTAATGTTCTATATGTATCAGTAGATATAGTACTAAAACTAGTAGATATAGAAGATAAATGATTATAAGCCAATACATTATGTAAATAGTCACGAACTACAATTGACTCTCTTAATAGCTGATTCGGCTTTACACCTGGACGATCGTCTCTCCCAGTTAATGCATAACGCCCGGTTGAATCAAAACCAACCTTTACTAACATACCGCTTAATACAGCACCTTCTAGAAGAACTGTAGAATCGCCTTCAGTCTTTAATACTTCTGGTGTTTCCGTTAATAACGCATGCGCAGATAATACAAATTCAGGGTCCTGATCACCGAGATATTGCCCAGGTAGAGTAGATATTGGTTGTACGAGATTTGTTAAAAAGGTTGAAAATCCTAGTTCATAGTTATGAAATTGAGCTGTTGAGCCAAAACTTGTACTAGGTAATTTATACTGAAAGGACCACGTAATATCATAATTCGAATTAAACGCTTTTTTAGACTCAACAAACGTATAATACCTTGCTAAAGAAGGTAATGATATATCAGACGGAAATCCTGCTAATGCTGCCATATATATATTTAATTACTCATTCCTTTATAAAAAGACAGGTTAGAGAATTTGTTTTCTTAATCTGCGTCTTGAATGCTAAATCATATCCAAGTTTCCCTAATTCTATGTATAAAGTCTTAAAATGTTTAAAAGGGACATTAAGAAGAACACTATCCAACTCGCTATCATATATAACGTAGTCGGAAAACTCTTCACAGAGTGCACCAGCTCTGCAAAAACTTGCATTCATACAAGTATTTATTCATTATCGAATACTTGTATAATTTTATTAATTTTTTGAATTAAAATAGAATTATCTGCCAGTAGTTGTTCTTGTTGTGCTGTAAAAGACGTGCAGTTAGTTAATATCTGTTTTAATGAAACAAAATCTTCAAAATCTAGACCTTCAACTATAACCTCTTCCATACTGTAGTTATATTATTAGTACTATAAAGCAACTAGTTCCATTCAAACACTACAATTCCAGTGGTAGGTACAGGCCCGGATGGTTTTTTACTATGTGATCCTTGACCACCGCCATATGCTGGACTGTTACCGTAAAAACCTGAACCACCCACTCCTTCTTCTTCGCCACTATCGTCTGTATCTACATAACCGACGCCACCTACTAACGATATTGTTTCTGTTGGTAAATAAAGACTGTCAGCAATAACCGGTGTAGGTGCAGTAGTTGAATTGTACAAACCACCTTTAGCTCTAACTAATGGCGCTGTCGGATATCCGCCGGGTTCGTATATATAACTAGACTTTCCACTAGTAAACCCTACCGGTGGAGCACCTACAACAACTGGGAATTGTGTACCTGGAGGTGCAGAGAGATAGCCAATTGCTGTTGATCCAGCATTACCACTTCTGCCTTTTCCAGGAGAGCCAGATCCAGTTACATAAAACTTAACGTACGAAATGCCATTTGGCATTGTAAATGTATGTGTTACACCTTCTGCATTAAAAATTCGAATTCCGGGCTGAGGTCTTGTTATTTGTATTGTACCGCTAAGTGGGTTAAAAGAAGCATCAGTTTTATTTTCCGTTACACCTGATCCTGATGTAATAGTCGCAGATAGGTTTTTCCCGACAGTTAATGTAGGGCTAGTTACACCTCCAAAGGCTTTAATAATAAACGACATTCCTATAGCAGAAACACCAGGGCTGCTTGAATGAGCTGTTGTTACCCCTACTAATGTACTGTTAGCAGGCGATGATCCCTCCATCCATCCATATAATGCAGTACTACTCAGATTTGGAAGAGTAAATGTATTGGCAGAAAAATCTCTTCCATATTTGCCGCCTGTTGCAGTAAGAAGTTCTGAATACGTTACAGCATCAACAGCCTGCCCATTACAATTTAACCAACCATACGGCGCAGCTGATATCGGACACGCATACGGCATAATAGTTCCAATTGGAACCAAAGCCGCTGTAGTTGGAGCTACCGGTGAATATACTATTTGAGGTACTTGCCAAGCAAGTTGAGCCTGCCCTGCGCCATCCGTTGAACTGTAACCTAGGAATGTTTTAGCTTGCGGTGATGTTGCTGGAAAAGTATAATCGATTGAGTTAACTTTTAACTTTGATGGTAACGAAAGATAACTGGTAAGACCTGAGTCCCTTTGAATTATACCGTCTATGCTAATTCTAGAACTTAATGCTACCTTATTAGACCCATCAAGAGTTAATGAGCTTCCTAATGCATTAGTAGATATATTTCCTGCGGATAATGTACCAACAGTAATTTGATTAGCCGCGTTAATACTAATTGTTGTATCTCCGGCGCTTATTAAATTCGATACTGTTACCCAGTCTGAAGCTGCAGCTCCTGTACCGGTAACACATACTTTTATTTCATGGTTATCTGAATCATAACCATAGTCTCCAGTTAATACAGGTGCTAAAGTAGTTAAATTAGCTGCTCGCCCGGCCCACTTGTTTCCAACAATTACCCCACCTTTTGTTGTACCATCACCGACAAATAATCTCACCGTATCAGTCGTCATCCCAAGCTCACCAGTCTCGAGGGTAATTTGTTGTCGATCATAATTAGTCCCTCTCCTAACAAGGAGCTTTAACAAGGTATTTTCTAAAATTTCTATGGCCATATGTTTTAATATTTAGTAGCTAAAAACAGGTATTGCAAATCTATCAAACGTTTCAGTACTCTCTTCACTTCGTACGTCGCCGGATAACGCCATTGTAATAAATCCTGCAGAACTTAATTTAATATTATTTCCGGCTGAAGTTAGTCCTTCACATATTTGCTGTGAATATTTACCACCGAAATTATTTTCAACCTGGTTAGGAGCTCCATTAAAGATATTTAAAACAGGATCTTCAGCGTATTTTATAATAAAGTTAACACCTGAAGCACTTAAAGTTGTGCCTGGTGTTGGACCAGATAGACTACCATCAGTAGCACTTAAATATAAGGTTTGTGTACCGGTTGTAATAGCGCCGTTAGCACCATATAATAAAACATCACCACCGGTGAGGTTTGGTACTTTAAAGTCGGTCATATTTGCACCGCCGTAAGTAGTTCCGATCTTATCAAATAATTGTCTATATTCCGGTCGAGCTGTTGCGTTAAGACTGTGTCCGTTGCATAATAAATACCCAGCTGGGGGGAGTGTAAACGCTTGTGCATGTGGTAGTATCGAACCGATCGGAACACCGTCACCCGCTCCACTACCTGAAAGACCGGTAGCAGTAATGACATCAAATACAGAGCTTTTAATTTCAGTAATTAATCCTTTGTTCGTGTCTAAGAAAGGCATCTCCATAAAGGCAGATGTAGCTCCATTTAATGTTACTGTACCGTTGTCATTTGTAATAAGTGCACCATCAACTGACTGTAATACAGCTTCTAATTTATTTGTTGCTGTGTTTACTTGTAATCCGCCGCCTAACCTACCATCTGTTGTTGAGGTACCATCTCCAGGTCCGGCCCATGATGAAATACTAACATTCATCGCCCCAACATCTTTGAGCTCTAATTTATTATTAGTATCAAATTTAAATTGCTGCTCATTAATACTTAAAGCTAATTCTTCACCATCCCCACCCTTTAATCCGCTAGATGCTGGAAATAAGGCCTTTATCTCTCTTTTAGTTATAGAGTTTTGCTTTGGTGTTAATCTCCCGTCTTTACCAGGCGCGCTAGATAACTGTAAATAATCAGTGTTAAATGCAACATTTACATTACCATTAACAGCAGATAATAGAGCATCCCCAAAAAACGTTCCACCTAAATATTCTGCATCAATTGCGTTTTTTGATAGCGTAAGCTTATTATTGGTATCAAATTCGAGGAATGCACCATCTGGAACTGATCCTATATAACTCCACCCTGATAAAGTGTTTGTATATGCCCTCCCGGTTGCCGATGCGCCGGAGAGTATATATAGCTTGTTTTTCGCGTAACCAATATCACCAACCTGTAAATATGGTGACTCACTAACCGCTGGGCCTAAACTAGCATCAGCAGCAAAAGGACCCACATTTACGTTACCAGCTACCTTACCACCGTAAGTAGCCCCATCACCGACAAATAGTCTTTTTGAATCTAGGGTATAACCTACTTCACCTTGATCCAATACGATCTCCTTTCGTTGGTCATCAGTACCTCTCCTAACTTTTAATTTTACTATAGTAATATTTGCCATAATTTTATGCTATTCGTCGCCATACGTACGCACCATACGACGGCGGAATGTTATTGTGTTTTGTTCCATCACCTACAGCTGTAGACGGCTTAATATTAGATGCTCCTTCATTTACAACTACTTGTTCATCTCCTTTTGTTACCACTGTTGCTGAACTTTCATTAGTAGCTAATTCCCCAGCTGTAGCCTGGCCTAAATCAACAGCACCTAACTCCCTACAAAATGTATATGCATCAAAATCCCATTGCGCTCCAGCCCCTCCAGGAAATTCACTTGCCACAAACCGTGTTTCACCGTTCCATAATCCAATCATTTCCTTATAACCATAATCCGGATTTTCTAGGTACGCGGCCCTTTGAATTGCAGAATAAGTAGCAGCAGATCCTAGTAAGAAATTAAGATCTAATGTTCTTCTTATAACATCCTGTGGGTCGCTAGGGTTATTTGTTCTGTTTCCAAAATCGTTATTCCAATTCCATCCACTAGCAGCTCCAAGTTGATTTCTTCGCCTCTGCTGCTGTGCCCATGCTTGTGTTGAATTTGTTGTACCAGCGCCAGTAGCAACAAAAACTTGCCCGTTACCTACATTAGAACCGGTCGCGACAAAAACATCATCAGCTCCAACATTAGTGTCGTGCCTATGCGGCGGTAAGTTTGCAATAGTAAGTTCTGTCATATACTCACCAGCTAGATTTCCAGATTCTTCTGTGTTTTCGTAATCAGTACAAAATTTTCTAAAATCGTTATTTTTATCCGTAAAATCTCCAACACCTACTAAAAATCTACCCTGTGCAATTTGCTCCCAAGTAGTCCCTGCTATTCTTGTTTGTGGGTTAACGTTATCTAGAGTTAATTGTATACACCCGACAGGAAAAAATGCTGTTAACCATTCTGTAGGGTTTTCAGCAAACCCTTCCGGGTATATGTAATTATTAATTACTACTCTATTACCACTTAATTGTAACCCGGTAGAATTACCAGCTCCATCAAACACTTGATTTAACGAGTCTCCTAGCTCTGACCCACTTAAATGGAGCAAAGAAGTATAAAAATCAGATATAAATTGATTTGTTAAACTCTCCGGCATATTACTATTATTTATGTCACAATTTGAAAATACTATCCAATGTTGACATTTCCTTCCGTTTGACCGTATATTATACCACCAACAATTCTAACACCACTACCGCCTCTAACTCTTATTGAATAACCGCCTTTGCCGCCTTTATAAGTATCCCCGGATTGCGTTGTAGACCCGCCTGGCGCGCCCCAACCGCCGCCACCTGCACTAAATCTATTATACCAGCGACGGTTTGCGATTGAAGGGTAGCCCGATCCAGACCTATTTGTTGTTTGTACAGGGTATTTTTGAAAAACACCAGGTAGGCTTCCAGATCCACCTCTAACGAGTCCAGATCTATGATTATAGCCATCCCATCCCGTGGGTGATACATATGAAATGCCGTTATATATTAAATCGCTTCCACCACCCGGTTTATTAATTCGAGCGGCGACATAAGGTAAACCTGGCGCGCCACCTACTATGCCGTTTGCTCTCCAGTGAGGCCCTACATGAAACCGCGGCCCGCGGCCGAAGAAATTGCCATATTTTCTATTTGACGTTAGCGTATACCCAGAGAGCCACCCGTAGTATGGCTCACTACGATTATAAGCTGTAATATATGTTTCAATACAACGTCTACTCAGGCGTCTTCCAGTACATGCTATATCTACCGATCCATTTTCACCTGGAGGTATATTACTCCACGCCGGCCCGCTTTCACGACCTTCTTTTAAATTACCACTTAAATCTAGTGCACCAAATTCAGCACCAAAAATACCGCCTGTCCCTCCACCATATGCTGTAGGTGTTAGTATGCGACCCCCACCGCCTCCAGTGCCTTGAGGATTTACCCCTCTCCACTCCCTACCACCAGCTCCGGAGCCACCAGCTTCACCACCAATTCCAGGTAATAGTACGTAAAGTGGTCCCCACCCAACAGTAACAATATCACCAGCTCGTTTAAATTGTTGTAAAGAATGCGCACTAACAACTGGGCTAAAGAAACGACCAGCGCCGCCGGGTTCACCCGGAGCGCCGCCTGCGCCACCGCCGGCCGTAGTTGGTGCATTGACCTCTTTCCATCTATCAACAACACCTAAATGCCCATCACCATCGTTAGTATAAAGAGATCGACCTATACCGTGGATTGGGCTAGTACCGCCCCAGCCTCCACCGGCCCCTCCTCCTCCACCAGACTTATCTCCATCATATGCGCTTGCTCCGCCTCCTCCACCACCACTTATACCACCTTGTGTGTTGTCAATTATAATTTCAGAATTACCAGTAACCAGTATAGCATCTCCACCATCTTGTCCAGATCGATTAATACTCCAATAGCTACCTCCATTACCACCTCTACCCATAATGAACCCTTTATTTATTAACTCTAAACCACCAGGAAAATGATCTACGATCATTGCTGGTACCTTATCGTCACTTGGGTCGTCTGAATATATATAAACACCATTATCGATAATTACTCTACATTTAGACTGCCCATCCCACCCGTTATCTGTAGCCCACTTATTTAAATTAAATACCTTATTTTTAGTAGATATTTTGTTACTAGAAATAGTTAACTGATATGGTAGATTATCACCCGGTCTTTGGTCTGGTGATAAATTATCATGATAATTAAGAGGTACACGTTTCCAAAAGTAAACCGGGAAATTAGGTGGTATATTATTATGTCTTACAGATTGACCAGTAGTTGTCGATTGTACAACTTTTGAACTAGGTACTAAACCGTAATATAAATTCTCACCGGCTACTGCTTGCCCTACCGTGGCGTTTAACTCTTTTAATCGGTTAACCCCATCAAGAGCTTTAGCTGCCTCATCCAGTCCTAATATATCGATAATAAAATCACGCGCTTTAATTAATTCTCTATCCGGAAACCTACCTGGATGGACTCTATCTGAGGATCTTGGGTCATAAAAAGACCGGTCTATGTAGTATTCTACGCCATTGTATTCCCATTTTACACCAACCGGTCTAGGACTAGATCCAATAAATTTACCAGACACATTTAAAATACCACCCCACCCTGGGCCTCCAGCGGCCGGTGGAGCCCATCCTGCTAAAGTTTGATTTCCAAACCTAGGATTAAAATCAGCATCAGTATATACTTTACCGGTTTTATGATTTTCTCTAATTATAAAATCTCTGTAGTGTTCAGTATCACCGTATGCAGTATTGTATTGAAACGCTTCAATTACATTACTATCTAAGTACCGCTGGTCATCTGTTACTAGCTGCTGCGGGTTTAAAGTGTCACCAAAATAAAATATAAATGCTACATTCGTTCCTTCGCCCTGACTTTGCTCTGGTACTGCCTCTGTTTTAATATCAGTTGTGTGAGTATGCGTAGGTAGGTCTTCAGCATCAACACCAGCTCTAAATTCACCAGCTAGATCTCCGTTTTCTAATCCTGCACCTGTTCTTTCTTTATTACCAGCAGTAAAAGTAAAACTATTATTATTTTTATCAGTACCGGTTCCTACACCAACAGGAAATAACCCTTGTGACTCTAAAACCCACTTTGTTCCTGCTATTTTAATTCCAGGGTTTTTAAAATCAGTAGTTAGGATTATACTATTAATTGGAAAAAAAGCATCTAACCACTCTTTTTGATATGACCAACCTTCAGGTTTGATATAGTTATTCACTACAACCCTATCACCGAGAGAGCTTAAAGATAGACCAGTTGTGCCCCCGGCGCCATCATATATTTGAGCTACACCAGGCTCTGGTGTAAACACATTATAAGGACCTGCTGTGGACCATAGCTCTGTTACAGTATTAGTTAACCAAGAAGCAATACTACCACCACTTACATGTAAAAGTGATGTGTATTGATCTGCTATACGTTGTTGTGAAAGACTGTCCGACATACTTATATATTTATTTTAGTAATCCAGACCTCCACCGTCTGGGTTTAGTTCTTCAAATTCAGCGTCTCCTAAGACAATATTACCGAAAAAATCATCATCTGGTGAAGCTTCTAACTCATGTGATGTGTCTGTTATACTGTTTAAAACTTCTTGTTGTAAGTTAAATAACTGATCTATTACACGTGCTACAACGCTATAATCCACTGCTTCATTTTCATGAAACTCCATGTCTCTAAAATTAATATCTGTACCTTTATAAGTGGTGTAATCTCTTAATACAGGTATACCATCAGAGACGGTTTCAGCAGGTATAACACTAAGATTTAAAAATATTTTTACTGTATCTTTAATAATATTTTGAATTTCACTATTTAAAGAGCTTCCTAAACTAGATTCACAACTAGTTATTTTTTCATATAAATTCTCAAGATCTAAGGGCACGAAGTTTTGATACAGTAAGTTACTTTCTTTAAACAAGTATATACGACCAATAGTATGCAGTAAGAAAAATAAGTCTGTTTCATTCTTAGCAACGAGGTAATTTATATAATTAAAATAGTTAGATCTTAATGTATTTGAATTAAACTTTTTCTGTATCAAATTAAATCTCTCACCTGTATTATCAAAATACATATCAGGTAAATAAAGCAAATTTTCAGGTGAAGCAAACCCAGCAACCTGCGTTGGATTTGATATAAATCTAGTCGAAATAAACCCCTTATCGTTTAATATAAACATATTAGAGTCGTTTTGCGAAAAATATACATCTATATCTTCTTCCCTCGCCGCAAAACCGTAGTTAGGCCTATACCGGCGGACGATTTTTGGCTTTAATTTAGGTCCTAAGTTAGTTATATTTTCTGCATTAATATGGTATAATAAAAATACATTAGAATTCCCATCCGAAACACTGTTAATCTTTTCTGGGTCATTATTAGCCAATCCACCGGCATTTGGATCTATATCTTGAACAGCCATCTCACCGGCTCCTGGTTCTGTTAAGATCAATATAGAATCATCCGTATCTCTTATATCAAATGCAATTATTTCCTCGTCAGCGTCTATCGTTGTTATAGTTTTAATTAATTTATTCGAATATTTGTTTCTAATAGCAATATAAGATATGGTTTCAGTTTTATCTGATAAACTGTTAATTTCTTCTTCACTTAAAATATCTTCATCAAAAGTTCGAACACCACGAACAGGGGGCAGCTCTTCTATTTCAACACCAGGTCTTGGAGCCCCGAGAGGTATTATTTCATTATATCGATACCCTAATAAATCCTTACCTATCTTTACTACCTCGTCTATAATTTGCTCTTGTATTTCAATCCTGTCAACCAGTTTTAATTTTTTACAAGGATTAACAAAACTATTATCATATAAATTAAGCTGTATTTCATTCGTACCAGCAGACAAGCTATAAAGTATATCGGTTGAATTATCGTATGTGAATCTAGTAGAACCTTTAAATAAACTTTCCCCGGTATCCTCATCCGGTGTAATAGGTATAAAATTACTATTTTTTACAAAACTTCCAGAGAACGTGTGAGCAGCTGTTGGTGTGGTAGTAAAATAAAAATATGTCTCATCATCGTACACAAATAAAGTGCTATCAATTGTGTCATCCAATACATTAATACCGGGTACCTTATCGATAAAGCTAAAAGGATCTATTTGAATGGGAAATAGATTATCTTTAGCCATTTTTGTGTCATCATTTCGTATATCAAACTGACCACTAGATAGCCCTAAAAAATATGCATTTCCATCTGATGCAGAATTTTTGAAATTTAATAAATCCGTATTTGAGGTAATATTTAATGCATATAAATTTAAATTGTTTTGATTTAGTATGCCTAAGTTGGTTTCAATAAAAGACTGATCGACAACACTTCTAGGTGAAACAACAGGCTTTGTTAGTATATTAGACTCAACAATTGGTGTTGCTGTTCTATCAAATTCTAACTTCTCTAGTACACAGTTAGCATAAAAAGTATCTGATGATTTTAAAATCTTTGAAGATGTTGAGAAAGTTTTACCGGTGTAAGCAACACCGTCTCTTACATTGACAAACCCAGAGTAGGGAATCCCGCTTAAAGTAAACGAACCAGTAGTGGTGTATTTAAAGTATTCAATCATTTCTTGTAATCTATAAAATTGATATCGCTAATGTTTGCTGTCTTAGGTATTGAATTAGGTATATTAGATAAAATAATATTTCTAACCTCATCTCGGATACTTTCATTAGTTATATTTAAATTCTTAACGTTAATATCAACAACATTACTCTTATGCTTTAGATTTGTGTTAATAGAGTTAACTAACGTTATAGTATCTGTTAAGTTTCTCATACCACATGGTAATGATATTGTAATGTCTTGCACATTATTTAAATTAGAACTAAACAAAAATGCTAATTGTTCATTTTCACTTAAAGGCTCTAGAGCTAAATATAAATTATCAATAGCAACCGTATCCTCTTGATCAAGAGCCGCATTTCGTAGTACTTCTATTTTTTGCTGCACATTGTCAGCGTCGATGTAATATACAAATATATCACCGAAAAGAAGTCTTTTAGTGTACATCTGATATGCGTTAATTTCAAATTCATAGAATTTAATTGAATTTAAATATACCTTACCAATTCCTTGGACAGCATCAAAAGATAAAAATACATTATTCTTTTCAAATAAATCGATTTCAAAATTGTACTCAAATGTTGTTTTAGCTATTCTTGCTGATAAGCTGAGACCCTCTGTGCTGCTATCAAAAAATCTATATATAAATTTACATTTTTTTCCATTTTTTTCAAATCTAATGCCGCCATGAACAGCGTTATATTCTGACTCTATATGAAAATCATCAGTATCATTTTGTATAGTAAATCCTAATCCAAACCCACCATTTTTATTAATGGTTGAAAAGTAATTATTTATTTTCCTATTTATTGATGACGTATCACAAAAGTTTGTAGGTGATTTTGCCACAAAATCATCTTTTGATATTCTAACATACTTATACCTCTTTGAAGGTTCAAAAACTAAGTCACTCTTTTTATCAAAATAAAACTTTTTAGTTACAGAAGTCTTTAAACTCGAGTTAGTCATTATTAAATTCTCCACCGTACCATCATAGGTAACATTAAACGCTGGAACCCCGTTAAGAGCATTTTCCTTTGTAGTAACATCCGGGTAAAAATATCTATCAACCCATGTTCCACGCTCACCTATGCCACCGGACAACCAAGTACAGAGATAAGTTACATTTTCACTCTTAACAGTGTTATCATCTAAGTTATATACCCTGTCCGCTAAATCCGGTGTTTTAAATGCAAATGACCCGCAATCTGCAAACTTAGTATCGTTAATGTTTATTTTATCAAAAGGTTGAAGTGATGAAGGTGTCGTAAAGTATGTAGTACCTGGTGTTATAACCAAATCGTAGTTATTGTATACATAGTTTAATGCTAGCGTTTCATTCTCTTCACTATCCACATCGGTAAAGATACTTGTATATGTTCTTAAATCTTGTGAAAAAATAGTTGTTTCAGATGTGGATAATAAATTATTTGAAGAGGTAAACGAATCTTGTGTATTAACTATATTCTTTAGATTGAGAAAATTAAACACTAGTGAATCACTATTACTTGAGCTGTAAAGCAGGTAATTTGATGGGAGGTTAAAATCACTATTACTATCTTTTACTTTACCGGTATCATCATATGTAATATATGAAGCATTATATGGTGATGGTACAGATAAATTTAACTCTTGATCAATTTTTATATTATATGAATTAATAAAAAATGCGTTGTATCTATTAGCTGGATCGAGATATGTTGCTACTACTTCTACACCGTTACTATTAATAGCATACTGATTTTTTGTAGCATCGACCTGTTTTGTGGAATACAGGTTGATGTAACTGGTATTCAGGTACTTTGATAAATTATAATTTAAATTAAACCCGGATAGGGGTAATTGACTCTCAGCAACAAATAGTACGTTACGTGTCTCTGTAAACTCAGTACCGTCCTCTACTACAAGGTAATATTTAAAGTTATTTTTGCGAGTAGCTACCCTACATGTAAAACTATCTATCAGTTCAATCTCGAAAACATCACCACTTATTGGACTAATGTCAGCTGTTCCATAATTTACAGCTTCATAAATTTTATTTTCAAGTTTAAAGGTACTTAAAGAAGCAGCTTTAAATTTACAAAATGCAGTGCCACTAAACCCAAAATTTAATGAAGTTGAATATTTACCTGGTTTTATGTTTGGTGAATTGTATGTAGTTACATCATCTAGAAGAAAACTATCCGTAAGATAAAAATTAGTATAGTTTAGATTTTTAAAACTTTGTGAACCAGATAGTGCTTGAACAAAATTTATTTTAAACCCCCCGTTAAAAGTCCTAGGAAATTGATCTAATTCAATATTCATCGGGCAAAAGCTAGCCTCTGCTGAGCTAAGTGCACTTAGACTAGATTTTACTAAAGATCCCATTAACAATATTTATGCTGTGTCTTCTTTATAAGATTTGTTATTGACCACCTCCGCTGTCCGAAGCTGCACCAGCCCCGCCACTTGCCGGGTCTTCTTTATATATTTTATTATCTAATTGTACGAGGAAGTCATCTTTTTTAGTAAGTAAGGTAAATCGCGAAGTATTATATTTATCATTCAAAAGATCCACACCAACTAACTCCATATCCTCTACAGCTTGGTAATATCCTTCAGTTCGTATGTTCATCGGAGCGCTTAATGTTGTCGTTTCACCGGTAACATACCCAATGTTTATTTTTAACACAACATATTTTTTTAATGCATAACTAGAAGGTTCATATATATGATGGTAATTATCAGTTAGATATTTTGGTGCCACGCCTTTATTAATTTCAGGGTAAATAGAATCTTTTGTGTAATCACGAAAAACCGAAACATCTGGTTCTAACACTGCAGTACCATCACCCCAGTCGATTGCTAGATAGTTAGGAAAGGTACCGGTATAGACATCTACCAAATTTAATGCAAACTTTGTTACATCAAAGAGATCAATCGCTTCATAAACCTTTGATGCTCCGGTAGTGGTAGTGGATATAGAAAAAGTATGAGTGTTCATAGTATTAAAGCCGCAGCAGATAGAGGTGATGGTGATACATACGTCGCCGTTAATGATGGTATGGCTGAAGATAAAACAAAGTTCAAATTATTCAGATTGCGTGTGTTAGAGGCAGATTCCGCAAAAGTAAATGTAAACCTACTGTTGTTACAGACATAAACTTCAGAATTTAAAAATTTAATATCATCTACGTATTCAAATAGATAATTAAACAGCACCGGCCCTTTGTTTTGATCTTTTAGTATAACCCCCAAGTTAAATTGCTCGTTATCGCTACTATACGTTAACAAGGGCTTGCTACACTCTATATAAGCAGCATCGCCCCCTGTTAGATTTAAAAATGCAGCAGAAGACACTGCTGGGTTACCTGTTGTAGGAAATATTTGTACACTCTTATCATCGATGTAACTATACTTGTAAATTTCTGGGTAAAATCTATCTCCCTTATATCCTAGCTGGTCTCTCGCCATCCTACAGTAAAACACATCATCCTCTACCTTTAACCTATTACTTACTTTATCAAAAAAGTTTGTATTTATAGTGAGAGAATTAGTAAACGTTCCTGGGCTAACAAACCTTTCGTCTTTATATGAAGTTCGCTCAACAACTAAATAACCACTGGTTTCAATAAACAACGTGCTATAAAAAATATCAAAATTAGTTACCGCGGAAGAAAGTTCGTTACAAACTGCGGTGTTGTATTTTGTAGAGAGATATGATAACCACTCTGTAAGCTCTTTTACAGCAGGGGTATTCCACGCTGTATTTGTATTCTTTAAATAAATTTTGCCTAGGTGGTCTTGCTTATTAAAGAAGCTTTCTTTTGCTGATGTTACATTAGATATTGTAGTTTTAGAATCTACATTTGCGTTATACTCAAAACTCTCTTCATTAGGCGTGTAGTTAAATACTATATTATCTGTGAACCGCATTCCGTCATAGTTTTTAACATCATTTCCGGAATTACCAGAGCCACCAGATAATCGTACATCATAAGTAAAATTACCTGTTAAATCATCTGTCCATGTATCTGTAGGATCACATAATGCTGTGAATAAAGTTTTGCCGGAGTCGGCATCAACATTAAAGAGACCTATTCCGGCTTCTACTAAATCTGAAAAATAAAACTGGTCACTACTAGTTGCGTAGGCACTTAACTGAGAAATGTTTAAGTCTCCAACTCGAGTGGCACTTACAGGGTCTGTAAGAAACTCCGAATCAGAAAATTTAAAATACGCCCCTTCTTTAATATCTGCATCTAGAGTCATAGACTCAGGCCGCCCATAATCTACTTCTAGGTAGTTTGAAGGTTTTTGTAAAGTTTGATAGGGGTTAAAATACCTAGCGAATATATTATATGCAGAGGTGGGAAAGCTTAACCAAGTGCTTGGAGTATCAGGTAGTAAACCGGACGGGCCTCTACCGGTAAAACCATTAGTAAATGTTGATAGGCCCGATCTTATAGTTTCGGAATACGTTGTCGTATCAGTTGTTTTATAAACAAAATTATAGCCCTCGCCATACAGGTCATCAAAAAATTGATAACCGTTTAATAACAAGCTTTTTATTGTTTTCGGATTTTCTTGTACAATGTTACTTCTGTAATAATTGTAATCTTTTACTAAACCAAAGATATTTCCAAATAAATCCTTTTTACTATCATTTATATATCCTTGATCAAAAAGATAAGATAAGTCGGTGTTTAAATTCCTATCTTGTCCAATTTCAGAATTATAACCTATAAAAGCAGTACTATCTCTATCAGTATTAGGTTGATTAACTGCAATTCCTTTACTAGCATTATTAATTGATCTAGAGGTATCAATAATAAAAGTTAATACGTTTTCTGTATTTGTAAATAAATTTGGATCCGGAAATATATATAATTGGTTAGGCGGGTAGGTCTTTTTAGTAAAGAATTTTAACCGCCGGCCTTCAATAGTTACGATTGAAGAATTTTGTGGTCTAAAGAACCCTAAATCTCTCTCACTTACAACTTCACCAGAAAACACTGAAGCTGTAGAAGGGAAGTCTTGATTTAAAAAATTAGCATATGGTTTTTCTGCTTTAAATAAAATAGGAGGTAAATTATTTTCATCCAATTCTGGCTTTCCATTTTCATCTGTGGCTAGATAATAAAAATCAGCCCCCATAAATTTTTCTGTTAGCTTCCGCTTATTATTAAACAGAGAATCGTCTGTAACATTAAAATCTAAAGTCTTACGACCTTCTTTAAGTGTAATTAAATCCTCACCAACATTAGCAAAAACCTGAGTAATTAATGACTCATCATCAGTTAAAAATATATTATCTTTTGGTAACCCAGCCGGATCATAGCTTTTAAAGGTTTTACCGTAGTCGCCTGCTTTTGGAGACCTGTTAAAGTACTGTGAAAAATTATCAAAATACTCTGTTAGTGAGATTGATAAATCTCTTTTAATCTTTCCTATATCATAGTCTTTTGCAGCTGTGCTACGATTTTCGAGAAAGTTAATAACAAGATCTATAGCAGCGCGCTCTGCACCTAATGAACTACCCTTTACTTTAGCTTTTGTAGTAGCATAATGAAGAGTTTGGCGCTTTTTCTTATAGTATGAAATAATGTCTCTTATTTTACTACTATAAAAGGACATTGCGATCTCCATATCATATGGATCGGTAAAATCTAACTGTGTAAGAAACGTTCTTTCTGCATTAGTAGAAAAATTTAAAGTAATGTCTTTTAAAAAATCACGATACCGTTCGATAATTATATCCTTATTATCCTTAGCTTGATTATTCGTCTGAATATTCCACCTATTAAGATAGGTGTTATAAAAGTCTGTTAAAGTTTCTGGTTGGTAAGATTCACTTACCGTTTCAATAAACTGAACAAACGAAAATGGTGTAAATTTATCTAACGCATCATCATGTTTTACATTAGGATTAGTTATAGATAAATCTACTTCAGGAAAGCCTGTAACAATAGTATCCATTAAACATATTTATCTCTAGAACAGAGATAGACTACTAAATAAGGAGTTTCGAATCATAACATCAAATACGTTATTAGCTCCTTCGAGGGCGCTAAGCGGGGTATTATAATCTAATGTTGTTAATCCATTGGAATAGTCGATTAAACCACCCTCGATGGTGTTATCGTACGTTGCAGATAGACTATAAAATTTGTAAAACTTATCTACATCTGTAATACTAGCATAAGTTGCTGGTAATACTAAAGGCCACCCCCAATATGGGCCACCGCTAGTTGCAGGTGTCGCTGTAGTATTAAAATTACTAAGCATATAAGTCTGGAAATTACCAGATTTAGAATATGAAGCTCCACTTAATGCAGATATTGGCTGATAAGTATTCAGTCTTGTATATGTGTCACTAAACTTTTCATACGCTACAATGTCTGTGCCGGCAGACACTTCGTAAGTTGATGTATCAAGTAATGCACTTAGATTTTTTCCATAAGTTGTTTTTGTTGTATGTCCTTTGGGGTTGTAGTTTTCATCAAATTTATTTTGTGTACCTCTAAATTTGTTATAATTCATACTGAGCACACTCATTAACCTATCCACTAATTCAGGTTGTTGAGCTAAAGATCGATCAAACACGATCCCTTCGTCATCGGTTAGATCAGCTAAATTAATAAGAGAATTAATATCACAATAATCTATATCGCTAGTGTTTGATGTAAAGTTTTGAATTCTTTCCCAAATCTTCTTTCCTAAAACAGTATAACTACTACTAACGTTACCAAATATAGTTCCAATAAAATCAGTAAATAAGATATCCTTATCTAATAAAATTTCCTGGAACCGTAAATCCTTTATTGTTTGTTCAAAATCAAATTCTTCATTTTGCTTATATGCTTCGTAATAGTTTTTTGGATAACAAGTAAAAGCTGTATAGCCGGTTACTGTATTAGTTGTAGAGGTCGCAGTATTTTCATACGGACATTTTGCACTAAGTGTTAAGTACGCAGGCTCAGCAGAAAGTGAAGCAAGAGTATTATCATTAAATGTTAAGAGACCTCTATACCAAAATGTTGTATCAAAAGAAGATAACGTAGCGCTTAAGCTTTGAATTGTATAATGTGATGCAGATACTTTAACACCACTTACACCCGGAATTATTTGTGGTGTTTTACCTGATAACAACGAAAAGGTTGGTGTTAAGTGACTAGACAAGGACTTCATTGTATAGTAATCCTGATTCTTTGGTGAAAGAATAAATGGTATACCCAATCCTTTGTACTGAACTGGAGATACAGCAAAGGTAGCTACACTGTCACCTTCTCCTGGAATACCATTTGAGGTGATTGCTATACTACTAAGAGTTTGAGCAGAAGTTGCGCCAACTAAAGATGATAGTGTAATAGTAAAGTTGTTGTTGTAGTTATTATTTTTATAACCAGTAGTGCTATTAGAGAATATATTATCTCTATCCTTAAAGAAAGATACGTTAATAGTGTTGTAAGGTGCTTTTTGTCCGTCAGTCTTAAAATATACTACTTGATCTCCCGAGCTTCCTACATTAATACTTGATATATGCGTGCTTAATGAGTTTACTATTGCAAACGCACTCGGGCCTTTACCACTAGTGTAATTATTACCACTTAACCGCACATATATGTTTGCAGAAGAAAGAGAAATCTTGTCTATATCCTCATACTCAAATCCAGATAGTGAAGGTATGTATTCTTTCTTATAAAATGAATTAAACTTTTTAAGATTATTAAACCTATTAGCATTTAAATTATAATAATTAGGTACATCACACCCAGACACCGAAAAATAAATATCTTGAAAATCTTGATAGAAGGGCGACTGTGAATTAATTGTTATAGCATTAGAAAATTCACCTGCTGATAAATTTAATATATTTGTCTTTACAGGGCCAGCGGTAACTGTAAAGGTGTTAGTTATGTAATCAAATATTTCAACATCTGTGCTATACGACGCTAATATTGAATTATTATTACAATCACGTAACACCATTCTGACATTGTATACCCCGGGGTATTCGTAAACGTGGTTACTGGTTAATGTATTACCATAAGTACCGTCGCCAAAGTCGAAAGTAGCCTTTAAGGTATTATATTGGGTTGTTACCGCCACACCGCCGAGAGAGCTAGGTATACGAGCCTTAAAAGTTAGCGGGGTAAAGGGTAGATTATAAGAAGATAACTTAGCTTCTCGCTTATAATCTTCTACGTCAAATGTCGCATAGTCTACTTTTATATTACTCATCTGTTATAACAATACGCTTAGCTACGGATAAGGGAGAGTATAGGTACGGAAATTTAAAAAACGGTAACGTTTTATCTTGATTTACTAACTCTATATCACTTTCAGGGTATTGAGGGTTAAATGATAAAAATGATACACCACCTGTGAATATTTCCCCAGTTAGCTCATTTCTAGTTTCTATTCGCTTTATACCTTCCAGTGAAAGAATATCATTAGCTAAATCTATTAATTTTAAATTCTCACCTAGATTGTTATTTTCCGGAATGAAAAAGTTTTTAATTATACTGGCAATTCGCGACTTTAACGTGTTTTTATTAATTTTGTTGTTTGTTTCTCTAACAGCGTATAACTTACTTTGATCTAGTATATCTAATGTTAAGTTAGAAGCATTACCTATACCTAACCCAAACGCCATATAGATAGGATCTCTAGGTACAACAGTATTAGATAACATCTTACGGTCCTGCGTTTGCGTTACAATATAATTTTTAAATGAATTACTCAAAAACGGAGGATAGGACTTATCTTCTGTGATTTTAAATTTAGGTACAACAAATACATTAATGTTATTAAAGTCACACGAATCTGCAAAATTCACTTGATTGATTATTACTCTATTTACCTTATTAGGGTCAACACATATATCATAAAAATATTGTATATATTCATTAATATAAGACGTGTTGCTAGCAACGCGCGTACTAGTGATCACGTTAGCTAAGTTTCTTTCTAGGAATGATTGATAGTCTTTTTCAGTAACCAGCCTCAATTGCGATGAAAACATTTTTGGAGCATTTTGTCTAATTTGGTCGACTGTTTCTTCTGTTGAAAGAGTAGAAGAATTGAGAGGGTTATTAAATGTAATCTTTGGACTGTTGGTAATATTTAGGAATGTTGTTTCGTCTTTATTCGGATATATGTCCTTAAATAATGCACGTTGCCTAGCCGAATCATAAACAAATAATTTATTACCATTAATTATGTTTTTACTAATAATGCCGGCAGTATTATCTGACAATATATAATCGATTGATACAATATCACTCTGCTCTAGCTTTTTACCAAATACACCATTTCCAAACTTTACTTCATAATGACCGTATTCATTTAATCTAATCTCACATACTCTATCAACCGCGCTTGATAGATACAAGCTTTCAACAATCTGGTATTCATAGTATGTTGAATTACTAGCCTCTTTGACATACACGCTTACAGTACCATCAGCAATAAATTTATCATCATTACTATCAACAATGTTATCTACAACAATTGGTAATATTTCAAATTCCTCGCCCTGGGCAGTATAATCTGGATACTCTTTAATGGTCCCTTGATACAAGATAGCTTCATCATTTACAGTTTGTAAAGTTTCTGTTTTGCCGGCAACATTTTTATTAAAGGATAAATCTTCATTAAAGTTATATTGAACACCGTCTGCTAAAAAATAAGAATATTTACGAATAGTATAATTACCGGTAGGTAAAGATGCTGATGCAACTGCGTTTATTGGAACAATAGAAGTTTGCTTACCAGCCGGCTTATAACCGATTAACTTTACAATTTTGTTCATGTTCTCATATAGAGTAGCTTGATCAAAATTTACTTCTGCAGCTGTATTGTTTAAATAGAACAAGAGAACATGATAAGAGTATGCAATTATATCAATTACGGCGGCTAAATTACTACCTTCATAATTTTGATCGGTGAACTTTTGATTTTCATCTAATCGATTAATAATATAATCTTTTAAACTTACTGCATCAAACGCGACATATGCGTCTTGTGGCAGATTAAAATCTAAAAACTTATTCGATGTTTCGTTTGTGTTTGTTGGCATGATATTATAATACGTAGTATCCGTTACTATTTAATAATGACTTAAGTGTTATCCCATATGCATTTAATGATGGTATGTTTATTTGTAAAGCTATGTAATATTCCTGCGCATCTGTAATAGCATCTACGTTAACCTTTTCAAGCTGTATACGTGGCTCTTGTTCAGGTAATTTAGTATCAATATCATACCTAATTTTATACGCAGTCGAGCTGTTGACAGGGTCAAACAGATATCTTCTTAAATCAATACCAAATTCAGGGTTTAATATTTTCTGTCCCGGTGACGTTAAAAACGCATTTATAATGCTATTTTTAATAGCTTGTAAATCATATGACCCTTGAATATCTTTTAAAACTACGTCTTTGTTTAGTTGTTTGTTATAATATACCTCGGGTACTAGATCTAAAAATAAATCCTTATACAGATAACCACCTTTAAGGGCCGCGTTATCTTTTTTATCTACCGAGACATCTGATATCTTTATAAGAGCCATTTATAATATTTAATACCCGAGTGGTAAATCGAGTTTAAGGAACTATAATATACTTATAGGTATGCGTGTTAAAGGTAAAGCAGATGTTGATGTGGAGATATCCACTAACGAACTAGTAACAGCTCTCAAAAATGAAGTTTATGCAACATTGGAGCTCCCAAATCCAGTAGAAGGACGAGTATTCGTTAAAGATGATTCCGGAACGACTGGATGGGCGATCCAAAGAACTGTACATACAACGCATTCTTTTGAACTCGAAGAGAATTTAGGACCTGCTGTAGAAGAGGATATTGAAGTGTTTACAGCATTTCATACAATAGCTGAGTTTCTTAAAGATTAAGTTACGCGATACTGTGTGATTATTTGCAAGCTTGCATAAATAATATTATGGCAGGTAAAAAGTTTGTTAATTTGCACGAGTCTTATATGAGAAGATACCAACGCGGAGGTTTTCTTGTAGGTGACGTTTTTAAATTTAATGACGATTATCAATCAACTGATTGTTATAAATCATTACCGAAAAATACAAAAGAGTTACTCACAAAAATGATCGATTCAGGGCTCCATATTAGAGTCGTTGGAATAAAAGATACAGAACCTACGCGGTACCCTGCTAGTTCGCAGCAATCATCTCTCGATGTAAATTTAGATATTGCACTCGATGAAGGAGGTGGGAGATATTCACATTATGTTACAGTTCCTGGTTTGTTAGGACAGTCTGTTGAATATTACCCTAACCTTCTGCCTATACCAGATGCTCTAAAGAGACCTAGTAATGTAAACATCAAACCGGAAGAGGTTGTAGAGGATGAGGAAATGCTTTCCAATAGATCTGATAGAGGTGGGACAGAGCCACATGAGCTCACACCAACAGAGAGATCTTTACCAAAGCAGAATACAGTAATTCCTAGTGATCCTGCTACCCCGTCGCCGGCGGTTACATCATACACAAACGAATATATGGCTGATCTTAAAAAAGCCTAAACGTCTCCGTTCTCGTCAATTTTTTGATCTTCGTAAAGACCTACTACCGTTCTGTAGTATTCCTGTTTGCAACACTCTAGCGCGCCAATCATTTCATTATAATTTGCGTAATTTTCTCCCTGTGATCTAATATAATTATCTATAAAAACAGTAATTACGTAATTTAACTCACCTGCGTTTTTAGGGACAAAATTCAATCCGTATACTTCAAGAGCACCATCCACTAGTTGTCTTTGTTCTGGTTTAATGTAGGGCATTTTCTAAATTTACTAAACATGCAAATGCATTAATTTCTTTATCTACAACAAACGCGCTCTTATAGAGATGGTCTGCGATAATAGCAATCGTTTCTTTCTTTTTAAGATCTTCGATATTTGAAGTATAGATAAAATCTAGATAATTAGCTAATAACGTGTCATAATCTCCTTGGAACCTATCTTCGTTTTCAATCAAATATCTCCTAGCTTCTAAACACTGCTTAGAGGCTATTTTTTTGTAAATCGTTTCGAGCAACTCGTTATCACTAACAACGCTAGTAATACACAGCTCTGAATCAATGACGTTTTTTTGGAGCTCGTTAATGGTTTTCCGTAAATCGGGGAAGTGACGCTTGACAAGCTGTACGAACTTTTTCTTTTGCTCTTCCGGTACTTTAATATTTTCATTTTTTAGAATGGTGTAACATCTTTTAACTGCTAATTCGATAACAGGTTTAAAAGTTAATGACTGACATCTGGACTGTACGGCTGGAATAATCTTATGCTTATAGTTCGCAGTAATAATAAACCTACAATACTTAGCATACGACTCCATTGTATTACGAAGCGCTGCTTGAGCTTGAGATGTTAGACCATCTCCCTCATCTAAAATTACGACCTTAACCTTACCATCGAAAGATTTAGTTTGTGCAAAATTAGTAATACTGTGTCGAATAGTATCGATACCAGACTCATCAGAAGCATTAATATAAAGGTAATTACACTTAAGAATGTCGTTAACAATAACTCTAGCAAGGGTGGTTTTACCAGTACCAGGATTACCAACAAAAAGAAGATTAGGTATTTCATTTTTAAACTCTTTAACTACGCGTAATGTCTCTTGATCTAAGATAACATCATCTAGCGTTTGCGGGCGATATTTTTCGACCCAAATTTTATCAAAATCAATCATAATTATTTACCAGATGAACCAAACCCCTTTTCCCCGCGTTTTGATTCCATAATATTACCTTCACTTACCTCGACATTATAATTTTTATACACAACAAATTGAGCAATGCGATCTCCGGATTTAACCTTATAATCCTTATCAGTATTATTATATAACTTAATCCCAGCATCTCCACGGTATCCTTGATCGATAATTCCAGGGTGCGGAATAATGCCATGTTTAAATCCAAGGCCTGAACGACCTTCCACCTTTATCCAAAACCCGTGATCAATGTATGCAAATTTTAACCCTACATCAACGACAGCAGAGCCGCGCGCTGGTATTAACCTATCTTCAACGGAAGTTACATCTAAACCAGTATCTGAATCATGATTTTTAGACGGAATAACTGCATTTTCATTAGTTTTCTTAAACCTTACAATCATATAACTATAATAAGGTATGTTGTAAAAAATTCAAGTGTAGATTAAATATAGATGTAATGGCTGATGAAGAGTTAGATGGAGCGGTGAATGATATTATTGCACAGATAAAAGGTAATAATAGTACCGTACGCGAAAAGCGCGAAGATATAACTATAGATAAAGACAATTTAGAAGAGTTTATTATGAACTCTTCTGGAAAGCTTGTTAAAAAGTCTTTAGAACTTGTTGATAATGTTAATGATTACATTTCAACAGCTCCGGAGAATAGAGATGTTGCAGCATTGGCAGAAGTAATTAAAGCAACTGCAGGGTCTATTGATACATTACAAAAGCTTCACAGTTCTAACGAGAGAAACGAAACACAAAAGGAAGTTAAGAAAATGGATGTTGAATCTAAAGAGAGGATAAACATTACAGATAATCAGACTAGAGTGCTTCTCTCTCGTGAAGATATTATGCAAGCATTGGTTGATAGGGACGATGACGTTATTGATGTTTAAAAATCAAGCGCGTCGTCGCAAGTGTCTTTATCGTCGCAGATATCTTTTCCTCTATCTAAATATTCTTGAAACTCTTCCATAGTACCGAACGGCATCCATACTGTTTCGCCAGTACTTGTAAGATGTGTATGTGCACCAGATAAAGATCCGTTCGTTAGATCTAAAGTCTTTTGCGCGGCACTTAAAGGGTTGGTAAACGTAGTAACATTCAACACACCCGGGAAAGTACCGAGACCTTCAATTACCGGATCAACTTGTGGCGACATTTGTGTACCTCCAATATTTGGATTCTCTCTCGGTTTCGACCCCGTTCCGCCCCGACCTGCAACTGTGTATAAATCAAACGAGCCTTCCCCGGTAGATATTGTAAGACCAAAATTTGGTATTGATGGACCGCAGCAACAACTACAACAAACCTCAACACATTCTTCTTCTAACTTTTCATTCCCTTGTTCGTCAAAGGCTTTTCTTAAGAGAAGGACAGATTTACAAACTGCTTCATTTTTTGTTTTTGATATATTTTGATTCGGGTCGAAAAAGTTTATATCTCTCTTGTAAGTAAATAATCTAAACGCATCCGGACCGAGGTAGCCCGCAACTAGTTGAATAATACTATTTGCAATGCCTTTTAATATGTTACCAAATTTAACATCCTTAATCATTAGATTACCACACGCAACTGGCCCTGAACAGTAATCCCCGTTATATTCATTATTGACACGCTCTATAGAACGCCTGTCTATATACGGGTATGCACCATCGCTATATATTGCGCTTTCAGAGTTATAGTTAAAAACATCAGCGCATGTTGTCTGACAGATATTAAGATTCCTTCGTAAAAAAGCCGGCGTCTTTTTATATAAATTTATCGATATGTCTTCAGATGCACCGACATACACCGGTACATTGGCGTTTTGTTGAGTTGTATTAGCTAAGCATGCTAAAGTGTCCGGGGAGGGAAAAAAGCAATTTTCTTTACGACCTTGACCTCTATAAGGATTTTGCGCATACTGTACAACATAGTTTGTAAACGGTCCGTTATAAAGCTGCCTTATATAGTATAAAGCTGACTGTTCATCAATTTCTGGATTACCACGTATAAGATCATCAACAAATATTTGCAGCTGTCTTAGCCCTAATTGATATACTCTTTTAAATGATTGACACAGCTGTTTATCCTTATTTGTAAACTTATACCCTAATATTGGCCCTCTATTTTGTCCCCTGCAATCCCGTTCTACAAGGGAATCAAATTGATCTTTAGTTAATTCTAAAGCTCTTAATGTTTCGATACTTTTGTTACATATAGCCATTTTAAGTGTCTTCTATTTTAGAGTCGGGCCCCACAAATGTTTTAACACATGAGATTACGTTAAAATACTTATCTTTTGTAAACAGGTGTCTTACCTTAGTTACAAACCACCTACCTAATAATTTTTTGTCTGCAATTTCTTCTTTTTTGTTTCTCTTAAATACATCTATAAACTTACCAGCCTTTCTAGCTGTATCGCCAATATTATCAATAGCTAGCTGGAGGTTAAAAAAGGTTAAGTTAGAAACCATTTGAGCTTTTGCTATATTTCTTACATGCTCTTTTTTATATGGTAGAATAAAGGGCTTAAAAATATTACTCTTTGCTTCATTTAATGGTAGGAAGGGCTTCGGCACCCCACCAACACATTTAAAGACTTCGACAAACGACTTTGCCCATGCATCCTTAATAGTTTTAATTGTCATTAATTCTTTAACTTCTATCCCCAGGTATTGGTTAGTTGTAGCTACTGAATAATTTGTAAAGAACTCGTTACTCCATGTTACCATCGGGGTGGTAAAGTTTGTATTCTTTAACGCGTTAGTGTATTTATTAACCAGAACGCCCTCATCTATAGGGTTACTTTTAACTGTGCCGACATTCTCGACATTAGTCAAATCTCCAACACCAAATGCCTCTTGCGTCAACTCTGAGTTTTCACCAAATATTTTACTTATGGGCCGTAGTTGATATTTTTTATTTACCCTGTTAAAAGTAAGCATTCCTTGACAAGCTAGATCACCATCGAGAAAATAATACAACCTAAGCAAATACTTGATTAGATCTGAATACCTAAATGATATTGGTGGGATAATATATTCCGGAAAGTTATCTATCACCATGTCACCTGGCTCCCAGTTCTCATAGTCAATGCAATCAGGTCCAATAACTTCTTCTAATATTTCTTGAATGATAGTACCGATAGCAACATGCAGGCCACCGCGCCCGCCGCCGCCATATCTTTTACCATATGGAATTTGTTCATTTAACTTAAAATAGTTTTCTTCAATTAAAGTATACGTTTTAAAGTTATTAGTTCTATCTGTTTTAGATACACTATTACTCTCATTAGCAATTACAAAATCATATTCTAACTGAATTTCTTCTTTTGGTCTCTTATCTTCTGTATTGTATAACGTTATACTAAACTTGTCCCTACCGTCTCCCCTTGTAAACACTGTGTTTTCAACAAAATCTAGAGGGTTATTAACTGTTACAGATGCACTAACAAATGGTTCAAAAAAGTTTTCTTCTAACTCAAAATGAACAACAGCAGATTTTGTAAATTGAATCTTACCTGGGCCTTCTGTACTCGGGCCTGTAAGATTGAATTTACAGTAAAAATCAGTCCCGTTAATAGGGAATATTGGTTCCGTTGCCATTAGAAGTGTCTATTGCTGAAAGCAGTTGTATCAGTAATTTGCTGATAAATCAAAGCTCTATCAGTTTTCTTAATATACTTTAACTGCATACCACCTTCAGCATAAAATTTGTTTTTAAGAAGAGGTTTATTTAATAAGTATATCATCCACCAGCTTTCAATATCACCATATAGATTATAAGATGTTGTTGTCAATGGCTCTCTTGACTTTACAGTATACAAGTCAAGTAACATGGGATCTATATTATCTGGAAATTCAATCTTATTAAGAATGTTATAAAAGTAAAACTGCTTACCATTTTTACCTTCTGTGTATATTCTAAATATTCTCTCATACCGCGTCAATGGAAGCGGTT
>Ga0208011_1000023_pt1 | contig 89168 bp, 89 predicted proteins | sample 7_EtaG_FD_184080 | JGI IMG/M metagenome (GOLD analysis project Ga0208011, IMG submission 184080) | Marine viral communities from the Subarctic Pacific Ocean - 7_ETSP_OMZ_AT15161 metaG (SPAdes) (version 2) | ecosystem: Environmental > Aquatic > Marine > Oceanic | place: Pacific Ocean | collected...
CCAGATGTCAATCGCATTTTCTCTACGGAGTTTGGTTGAAATGTAATATCATAAGCTCCACCTCCAGTAGACAGATTTAAACAGTTACCATAATTTCTTAAAGATCCGCTACCGCTAATATAATAATTCTTGAATGACCAGATTCCGTTCTGCTCGATGCGACCAGGCTGTATGGTAGTTCCATTACATACTACCTCGAAAACCAACATACCACACTCAGCAGTACTAGTTGCGCATTGGAGACACCCAAACACACCAGCATATATAGTTTCATTGCCAGCTGAATCATTACCGCTAAATTTAATATGACCGACATCATCACCAGCTGCTGGACTAGCTGAATTTCTATATAACTTTAAATCTGGAGCTGCAGCACTACCAGAATCAGTAGATTGAATTACAAAATTATTTTCAGTTTCCGTTGTAGTAGCAGTTAACGTAGTATTCAACGTAGTACAAGTACCATGTACTGTCAAATTACCACAAATCTCAGCGTTTCCTGTATTTGTAAACGAAGATGACTTTATTCTATACGATGATAATGATCGGAGACGTGTATGAGACTCTCTATTTTTACATATCCGAAAATTCGAACGTGTATCTGCATCATCCCCCGACGTTAAGTTAAAGTCGTCATCTGAATGAATAGTTCCGTTTGATATAACAATCCTCGCCATGTTCTTTAATTATTTATCATTTTTAACCCTTAATAGGAAAATGCGCAAGATTTTGCAAAAAAAGTTTTTTACAGATCTCAACATTACATCTTCCTAATCATAGCACACACTGAATGACTGTCGCCTGTACCAGACTCGAGTGCTTGACCTATAACCTTTCCGAACATGTTGTTACTCACACCTTTCTTACCATGTCCTGTCTTCTCAGACGTTACAATAAAGTCTCCTTCACTTATTATACCTGTGATTAACACTGGTTCTGCACCAAGTATAATAGGATCTTCACTATTACATCCTGCTACACCTAATACTCTTACATCATATTCAGCTTCACAAGGTTTCGCTTCTCCTTGCTCCCAGATTAATACCGCTCCTGTAGGTTGCTCCTTTATCTCAACGGATCTGAGATTACTTTCCATAAAGGCACCAGTCGTTAGACAGTTAGTAGAAAGATTCGGGACAACTGAGCATACTGTACTAGTATTACCTATGCAAGTATAATTACTTGCTGTAGCTCTCGCACAGTGTCCTATTTGAATTGTGTTACAATAACCACTAGAATCTGGTGTAGCTTCATAACCTAAAGACGTATTACAATGACCATCAACTGTAACACAACCTGCATGATAACCAACACCAGTATTATAATGACCTGTTGTGTTATGTTTTAAAGTTACATAACCACTAGCAGTATTACCAACGCCTGATGTATTGCTCATTAATGCATGACTACCAAATGCTGTATTATAATTACCTGTTGTGTTAGCTACTAGAGCGCAATTACCCATAGCAGTTTGTCTAATACCTGTAGTATTTTTCTCTAAAGCTTGATAGCCACTAGCAGTATTTCGCGTGCCTGTTGTATTATCTTTTAAAGCTGCATAACCAACAGCAGTATTAAGAGCACCTGTAGTATTAGCATATAAAGTACATGAACCTACTGCTGTGTTGTATGAGGCTGTTGTGTTATTATATAAAGATTGATAGCCTACACTTACATTATGAGCACCAGTTGAGGTATAGTACCCTGTAGCATAACCAACACCTGTGTTACTATGACCGGTTGTGTTATTTCTTAACGCAAAACTACCAAGGCCTTGGTTATTACTCCCTGTTGTGTTACAAAGTAAAGAAGCAACACCTATAGCTGTATTTCTAACACCGGTTGTATTTTTATTTAAAGAATAATAACCACTAGCAGTATTACAATAACCAGTTGAGTTGGCAACCATTGCCGACCTACCGACTGCAGTATTTCTATAACCGGTTGTGTTCTCTCTTAGTGACATAAAACCAGTAGCTGTATTATGATCACCAGTTGTATTAGAGCACATAGATGCATAACCAACACCAGTATTAGAAGCGCCTGTAGTATTAGCATATAAAGTACATGCACCAACTGCTGTGTTGTATGAGGCTGTTGTGTTATTGTATAAAGCACTTTTACCAGTAGCAACATTATAAGAACCTGTTGTGTTAGTTCTTAGAGAGGCATGACCACTAGCAGTATTACAGGTACCTGTTGTGTTACTATATAATGAAACAGTACCACTAGCAGTATTCTGAGTACCTGTTGTGTTCTTTCTTAAAGCTTGAACACCCATAGCAGTATTATAAGAAGCTGTTGTGTTAGAACATAATGCGCGACTACCAACTGCTGTGTTATCCGTACCTGTTGTGTTACCACATAAAGCCAGATAACCACTAGCAGTATTATTATTACCTGATATGTTAGCATATAAAGAGCAGGCACCACTAGCAGTATTACTATAACCTGATGTGTTAACGTATAAAGATCTCATCCCAATAGCTATATTACTATGTCCTGTCGTGTTAGAATATAAAGACATTGTACCGACTGAGGCATTACCGTACCCTGTTGTAGTCTCTCTTTGAGAGCTGGTACCAATAGTAGTATTAGAAGAACCTGTTGTGTTAGACCTTAAAGCACACCCACCAACTGCTGTGTTGTTTGAGGCTGTTGTGTTAACATACATAGCCTGATAACCAATTGCAGTATTCTGACCACCTGTTGTGTTAGAAATCATAGTACCAAAACCATATGCAGTATTACAGCCACCGGTTGTGGTATCTCTTAAAGAAGTATATCCGCTAGCAGTATTCCTACTAGCTGTTGTGTTTGACTGCATCGCTTTACTACCAACTGCAACATTATAATTACCTGTAGTATTAGCGTGTAAAGCAGTATAACCACTAGCAACATTATGACCACCTGTTGTGTTAGCTGCTAAAGCCATATAACCAACACCAGTATTTTCTGCACCTGTAGTATTAGCATATAAAGTACACCCACCAACTGCTGTGTTGTAGCAGGCTGTGGTGTTGCATCTAAGAGCGCTTACACCCACTGCTACGTTCCAGGCTTTAGCTCCATCAGCCCTAAGTGTATTATTACCTACTGCAGTATTATTGTCACCTGTAGTATTGCCCCAACCTGCCTTATGACCAATAGCAGTATTAGCACTACCTGTCGTTTGTTTACCCAAAGCATATGCACCACTAGCAGTGTTCCACTTACCTGTAGTATTTATACACATACTATTAATACCAAAAGCTTCATTATAACAGCCAGTTGTGTTAGCATATAAAGCACATTGGCCAACACTAGTATTATAACTACCTGTTGTGTTCTTTCTTAGAGCATAGAAACCGCTAGCAGTATTTCTCTCTCCTGTTGTATTAACACATAAAGCTCTCATACCAATAGCAGTATTATTTGAACCTGTTGTATTTTTATTCAGAGCACCATATCCAACACCAGCATTATTACTACCTGTTGTATTAGCATATAAAGCAACAAAACCAGTAGCAGTATTATTATCACCTGTTGTATTTTGTCTTAGTGCTTCCAGACCACTAGCTGTATTGCTATTACCACATGTGTTAGTTGCTAAAGCTCTAAAACCAACTGCAGTATTATTAGTACCTGTAGTATTAGAATATAAAGTACATGCGCCATATGCTGTGTTGTAATTGGCTGTTGTATTAGCTTGTAAGGCACGATAACCACTAGCAGTATTCAAACAACCAGTTGAATTAGTATATAACGCTCCGCGACCAGTAGCAGTATTATAATTACCGGTTGTGTTTAATCTTAAAGAACTATCACCAAGCCCAGCATTCATTGTACCAGTTGTGTTATTACATAAAGATCTATAACCAACAGCAGTCTGTGATGAACCAGTTGTATTCTTTCTTAAGGCATCCTTACCAACAGCAGTATTAGAACTAGCTGTTGTGTTAGACGCTAAAGTATAAAAACCAAATGCAGCATTAGTTGCACCTGTTGTGTTAGATAATAAAGCGCTATAACCACTAGCAGTATTAGAAGAGCCTGTTGTGTTAGCAACTAAAGCCTTATAACCAACAGCAGTATTAGATGCACCTGTAGTATTAGCATATAAAGTACATGCACCAACTGCTGTGTTGTAGCAGGCTGTTGTGTTACAGTATAAAGCCTTACCGCCAAACGCAGCATTCTTAATACCTGTAGTATTTTTATATAATGAATAACTACCACTGGCAGTATTTAAAGAGCCTGTTGAATTAGTCATTAAAGCATTATTTCCAAATGCAACATTATGAGAAGCTGTTGTGTTATTAGCTAAGGTATTAATACCAACAGCAGTATTTCTATATGCTGTTGTATTATCTTGTAAAGCATAAGGACCAATTGCCGTATTGCTATAACCTGTTGTGTTAGCGTGTAAGGTTTGAACTCCAACAGCAACGTTCCGAGAACCACAAGTATTAGTTTTTAAAGCAAGATAACCAACAGCTGTATTATCTGCTCCTGTAGTATTAGCATATAAAGTACATGTACCAAATGCAGCATTAGTTGCACCTGTTGTGTTAGATAATAAAGCACCATAACCACTAGCAGTATTAGAAGAGCCTGTTGTATTAGCAACTAAAGCCTTAAACCCAACAGCAGTATTATTAGCACCTGTAGTATTAGCAAATAAAGTACATGCACCAACTGCTGTGTTGAAATTAGCTGTTGAGCTAAATCGTAAAGCATATTGGCCAACACCAACATTATGACAACCTGTTGTGTTACAACATAAAGCTAGATACCCACTAGCTGTATTAGCACAACCTGTTGTGTTTTGCTTCATCGCGGAAGTGCCAGTAGCAGTATTATGGAAACCAGTTGTATTATTATACATTGTAGCTTGACCGACAGCTACATTAGAATAGCCTGTTGTGTTAACTTTTAGAGCGGATCGACCAAAAGCACTATTACTATCAGCTGTTGTGTTAGCACATAAAGCACCATAACCACTAGCAGTATTATAAGCACCAGTTGTGTTATTTCTTAAAGCAGCATAACCACTAGCAGTATTTTCACCACCTGTAGTATTAGAATATAAAGCCAAACGACCTATAGCGACATTACAAGAAGCTGTTGTGTTTAAATGTAAAGCATGGTCACCAATAGCAGTATTCTTAGTACCTGTTGTGTTAACTTTTAAAGCCTGATAACCGCTAGCAGTATTTAGACTACCTGTTGTATTACCACATAAAGCAAAAACACCAACAGCTGTGTTACGACAACCTGTTGTGTTACTTTTTAAAGATTGAAAACCACTAGCAGTATTGTTACAACCTGTTGTGTTACATCCTAAAGCCTCAAAACCATTACCAGTATTAAAACAACCTGTTGTGTTCTTATATAAAACATTACCACCAGTAGCAGTGTTTTTACAACCTGTTGTGTTAGAATATAAAGCCGTATAACCACTAGCAGTATTAAGACAACCTGTAGTATTAGCTTTTAAAACATACATACCAGTAGCTGTATTCATACACCCTGTTGTGTTAAGAGCTAAAGCACTAAAACCAATACCAGTATTCTTTGCACCTGTAGTATTAGCAAATAAAGTACATGTACCAACTGCTGTGTTGTATGAGGCTGTTGTGTTGTTATATAAAGCCTGATAGCCAACTCCAACCACAAAGCAACCTGTAGTATTGTTGTATGCAGCACCATAACCTAGACCAGTGTTCATACAACCAGTTGTATTAGATTTCATAGACTTCCAACCAACGGTTGTATTATTAAGTCCTGTTGTATTAGCTTGCAAACCACATTCACCTATACCTATATTTCTGCAGCCTGTTGTATTGGCTTGTAAAGCTCCATGACCAAAAGCATTATTCTCACAACCTGTTGTATTAGCTTTTAAAGCACAAAAACCTACAGCAGTATTATTTGCACCTGTAGTATTAGCATATAAAGTACATGCACCAACTGCTGTATTGAAACAGGCTGTGGTGTTATTGTATAAAGATCTATGACCAATAGCAGTGTTACATCCACCTGTTGTGTTATAGCTTAAAGCTTGTCGACCAGTAGCAATATTTTGACTACCAGTTGTGTTCATATATAGAGAATAAAAACCACTAGCAGTATTGTTCAAACCGGTTGTGTTTTCCTGTAATGATCTTGCACCAAAAGCAGTATTCTTATAACCGGTTGTGTTACACTTTAATGCATAAAAACCACTAGCAGTATTACCAATAGCTGTTGTGTTACCTACTAACGCTCTATAACCGATACCAGTGTTACAGGTACCAGTTGTATTAGATTCTAGTGCAGTATAACCTAACGCTGTATTATAATTACCACAAGTATTAGCTACCATAGCTCTATAACCTACAGCAGTATTATTAGCACCTGTTGTGTTAGCATATAAAGTACATGAACCAACTGCTGTGTTGTAGCAGGCTGTTGTGTTACAGAGTAAAGCTTTATAACCACTAGCAGTATTATGGGTACCTGTTGAGTTCATACACAATGCATAAGTACCACTAGCAGTATTATAACAACCAGTTGTGTTGCATGCTAACGCACGACGACCAACAGCAACATTCTGACAACCTGAACTATTAAGCTGTAAGGAACAGAACCCAGTAGAGGTATTACCTTCACCAGTTTGATTAGTTTTTAAAGCCATATAACCACTAGCAGTATTATAACTACCCGTTGTGTTCTCATACAGTGCAAGCATACCAAATGCAGCATTCCTCTGACCAGTTGTATTCGAGAACATAGCCTTATAACCACTAGCAGTATTTTTAGCCCCTGTTGTATTACTTTCTAAAGGTCTATAACCATGACCAGTATTCGAATCGGCTGTTGTATTAGAAAGTAGAGCTCTATAACCACTAGCAGTATTGTAATTACCGGTTGTGTTATTACATAAGGCTAGATTTCCAACAGCAACATTCTTTGTACCTGTAGTATTTTTACCAAGAGACAAATAACCAACACCAGTATTATTAGCACCTGTTGTATTAGCATATAAAGTACATGCACCAACTGCTGTGTTGTAATCGGCTGTTGTGTTAGAATATAAAGCAGTACGACCGAAAGCAATATTATAATTACCTGTTGTGTTAGAAAGTAAAGCACCGTTCCCACTAGCAGTATTACAGCTACCTGTTGTATTACATTTCAGAGCAGAATAACCACTAGCAGTATTTTGTGTACCTGTTGTGTTAGAATATAAAGCATAATTACCACTAGCAGTATTATAATTAGCTGTTGTGTTAAGAGCTAAAGCTCTCATACCAATAGCAGTATTAAGAGCACCTGTAGTATTAGAACCTAAAGCAGCATAACCAGAAGCTGTGTTTCTATAACCTGTTGTGTTGTTACTTAAAGCCGATCTACCAAGAGCGGTATTACAGGCACCTGTTGTATTAGTACATAAAGCGTGCATACCTATGGCAACATTATAAGAACCTGTTGTGTTGCCTCGTAAAGAATATAAACCACTAGCAGTATTATAATTACCTGTTGTGTTAGTACTTAAGGATAAATAACCACTAGCAGTATTACGATGACCTGTTGTATTTTGTGACATGCTATTCTTACCAACAGCAGTATTTCTATAACCTGTTGTGTTATTTGTTAGAGCTCCCCTACCAAGCGCAGTGTTATCATAACCCGTTGTGCTACATTGCAGTGTTTTATATCCAAGACCAGTATTAGCAGCACCTGTTGTATTAGCTGCTAAAGCCATATAACCAACACCAGTATTATATGTACCTGTAGTATTAGCATATAAAGTACATGCACCAACTGCTGTGTTGTAATTGGCTGTTGTGTTAAGCTTTAAAGCTTTATAACCAATAGCAGTATTACAAGTACCTGTTGTATTTGTGTATAACGTATAAGTACCGGTCGCAGTATTATTTGCACCTGTAGTATTAACTACTAGAGCACACACACCTACTGCTGTGTTGTATGAAGCTGTAGTATTAGTTTGTAAAGCACCAAGACCAACTGCTGTGTTTTCAATACCTGTTGTATTATCCTTTAAAGCCTGATAGCCAACACCAGTATTATTAGCACCTGTAGTATTAGCAAATAAAGTACATCCACCAACTGCTGTGTTGTAATTGGCTGTTGTGTTATTATATAAAGCATTAAGACCACTAGCAGTATTATTGTCACCTGTTGTGTTATTATATAAAGCATTAAGACCACTAGCAGTATTATTGTCACCTGTTGTGTTAACCTTTAAAGCGTTCACACCACTAGCAGTATTAGAACCACCGGTTGTGTTCCAATATAAAGCATGTCTACCACTAGCAGTATTATTGTCACCTGTTGTGTTACTGTATAAAGCTGTTCGACCAATAGCAGTATTATGTTGACCAGTTGTGTTAAGTTTTAAAGCATAATAACCACTAGCAGTATTATCCGAACCTGTTGTGTTTTGTTCTAAAGATTTAAAACCACTAGCAGTATTCTGACCGCCTGTTGTGTTAAGTTTTAAAGCATAAGCACCACTAGCAGTATTCTGATTACCTGTTGTGTTAGCTTTTAAAGCCTGAAAACCAACACCAGTATTCTTACTACCTGTAGTATTAGCATATAAAGTACATGCGCCATATGCTGTGTTGTAGCAGGCTGTGGTGTTAGAATTTAAAGACTGATACCCAAATGCACTATTAAAACAACCAGTAGTATTGCACCTTAAAGTGTATGACCCGTATGCTGAGCTATACTTTGAAGCTGTAGCCGCTTCCATTGATTTATACCCACTAGCAGTATTATGACAACCGGTAGTTAGATCACAAAGAGCTAAATAACCGATCGCTGTATTCCTAAGACCTGTTGTGTTGGTATATAAAGCTCCCTTACCAACCGCAGTATTTCTACAACCGGTTGTGTTAGATACTAAAGCATGCACACCATAAGCTACATTACAACTACCTGTTGTGTTATCTTTTAAAGCATAATAACCACTAGCTGTATTATCAGAGCCGGTACTATTACATCTTAAAGCAATATAACCAACACCAGTATTATGACAACCTGTTGAATTACCATATAAAACACCATGGCCAATACCAGTATTCCTATTACCACAAGTATTAGCTCTTAGAGTCTGATAACCAACAGCAGTATTAGATGCACCTGTAGTATTAGATAATAAAGTACATGAACCATATGCTGTGTTGTAATCGGCTGTTGTGTTAGCTTTTAAAGCTTGAAAACCACTAGCAGTATTATTTGCACCTGTTGTGTTGCCACATAAAGCAAATATACCTGTAGCAGTATTCTGACTACCTGTTGTGTTAGTATTAAGGGTATAATAACCACTAGCAGTATTAGAACAACCTGTTGTGTTACGTCTTAAAGACCAACCACCTAAAGTAGTATTAAGACAACCTGTTGTATTATTGTTTAAAGCGCGTCGACCAACTGCAGTATTATATTTACCACATGTGTTAGATACTAAAGCCTGATAACCAACAGCAGTATTAGAATCACCTGTAGTATTAGCATATAAAGTACAGCCACCAACTGCTGTGTTGTATGAGGCTGTGGTGTTACTTCCTAATGCACACATACCATGAGCAGTATTTTGACAGCCTGTTGTGTTAAGCTTTAAAGCTTCATAACCAGTAGCAGTATTATCAATTCCTGTTGTATTAGCATATAAAGCAAGTGTGCCAACTCCGGTATTATTACAACCAGTTGAATTGTTAAGTAACGCCTTATAACCCATAGCATTATTATAACTACCTGTTGTGTTAGTAATTAAAGACTGATCACCAATAGCAGTATTAGAAGCACCTGTTGTGTTATCTCTTAAAGTATTATAACCCACAGCAGTATTACGTATACCTGTTGTAGTAGCATATAAAGCACAGGCACCAAACCCAGAATTTTGATCACCACAAGTTAATGAACATAAAGTACGATAGCCATATGCAGTATTATGTACCGCAGACAACGCAACAACATTTGCCATTGAACCGTCACCTACATTAGTATTACCAGTAGCAGTACAAGTAACACCACCAGTCGCACCTGCAACAGACGTCCACCCGACACCTCCAGCACCATCTGTACATAATACATAACCAGCTGAACCACTACTACCACCAATCGTAAGACAACCACTAGGTATATCAACTACGTGACTAGAGTTACCTAATATAAAATCATTAGTTGCTGTAGCTTGTGCACCAACACCTATAACTACAGTATTGTTTAACCCAGCTGCATTTGGATTAGCTCCTCTACCAAGATAAACATTGCAGTGACCAGTTGTATTTACATACCCAGCACACAACCCAACAGCAGTATTACAACAACCTGTTGTATTAGAATATAAAGCATACATACCACTAGCTGTATTATTAGCACCTGTTGTGTTGGATTTTAAAGACTCATAACCAGTACTAGTATTATTACTACCTGTTGTGTTAAGTTTTAAAGCATTCGCACCAGAAGATGTATTTTTTGTACCTGTTGTATTGTCTCTTAGAGCACTAGAACCAACAGCAGTATTATTTGCACCTGTAGTATTAGCATATAAAGTACATGCACCAACTGCTGTGTTGTAGCAGGCTGTGGTGTTACATCTTAAAGCTGATCCACCAACACCAACATTATGACATCCTGTTGTATTACTACACCCGGCATTAAACCCTATAGCAACAAGATTATTACCTGTTGTATTCTCATGTAAGGACTGAAAACCAACAGAGGTATTATCATTACCAGTTGTATTTTTACATAACGACCTGTATCCTACAGCGACGTTTTCAGTACCAGTAGTATTCATTTGTAATGAATACATACCAACTGCAGTATTACAAGCACCTGTTGTATTATAATTTAAAGCTCTATAACCAAATGCAGCATTTCTTATACCTGATGAGTTACACATTAATGAATATGACCCACTAGCAGTATTATGATTACCAGTTGTGTTACATGTCATAGACATATACCCAATTGCAGTATTAAGAACACCTGTTGTATTCTTATATAAAACACTCCTACCAATAGCAGTATTTTGATAACCGGTTGTATTATAAACTAAAGCGACATAACCAACAGCAGTATTTTGATAACCGGTTGTGTTAGCTTTTAGTGTTCCACTACCAACAGCTGTATTACAACCACCTGTTGTATTGGCGGTCATCGCACAATAACCAACACTAGTATTAAGAGCGCCTGTAGTATTAGCATATAAAGTACATGCACCAACTGCTGTGTTGTATGAGGCTGTTGTGTTTTGTCGAAGAGCTTCTCGACCAACAGCAACATTATTACAACCGGTAGTAGTAAAGAGCCCGGCATTAATACCAACTCCGGTATTGTAACATCCGGTAGTATTTTTACCAAGACTATTTTTACCTGTAGCTGTATTACAAAGACCGGATGTGTTTTTTGCTAATGCATAATAACCGCTAGCAGTATTATGTGAACCTGATGTATTAGCATATAAAGAACATCCACCAACTGCTGTGTTGACTGAGCCTGTTGTGTTAGAATATAAAGCCCATGCACCGAAAGCAGTACCAAAGCTAGCTGTGGTGTTAGAATGTAATGCTCTATAACCGCTAGCAGTACTTAAACAACCTGTTGTGTTAAGTTTTAAAGCATAGTAGCCACTAGCTGTGTTACGACAGCCTGTTGTGTTACATCTTAAGGACATCGCTCCAACACCAGTATTCGAATTACCTGTTGAGTTGGAACAAAGTGTCTTATATCCTACCGCGACATTTCCCACAGCTGTTGTGTTGTTAGATAAAGCAGAATAACCTACACCAGTATTAGATGCACCTGTAGTATTAGCAAATAAAGTACATGCACCAACTGCTGTGTTGTATGAGGCTGTTGTATTACAATATAAAGCGCATGCGCCAACTGCTGCGTTAAAACACCCAGTCGTATTTTTTAATGAAGCATACATACCACTTGCAGTATTGCGACAACCAGTTGTATTATGATACAAAGATTTTGTACCAGTTGCTGTGTTTTGATCACCAGTAGAATTATTGCGCATCGCGGACATTCCAATCCCGGTATTTCTATAACCAGTTGTGTTACAGCAAAGGGTATTAGCACCTATAGCAACAACTGTTGCAGTTGTGTTTTTTCCACCGGCGCAAAAGCCAACCACTGTACTAGAATTACCTGTTGTGTTAGCTGCTAAAGCCTGATAACCACTAGCAGTATTATAACAACCTGTTGTATTAGCTTTTAAAGCTCTATAACCAACTCCAGTATTTTGTGCACCTGTAGTATTAGAAAATAAAGTACATGTACCAAATGCTGTGTTGTATGAGGCGGTTGTGTTATGACGCAAAGCATCAAAACCAGATGCAGTATTACCACTACCTGTAGTATTATATCTCAAGGACTGATTACCACTCGCAACATTGCAGTCACCAGTTGTGCTTGTTTGTAAAGACATAACACCCGTAGCAGTGTTATTAGTTCCTGTTGTGTTAGTAAATAAAGCACATGAACCAACTGCTGTGTTGTATGAGGCTGTTGTGTTAGCTTGTAAAGCATTACGACCAATTGCAGTATTCTGACCACCTGTTGTGTTAGTATATAACGACTTATAACCACTAGCAGTATTATTATTACCACAAGTATTAGCTTTTAATGCCATAAAACCAACACCAGTATTATTAGCACCTGTAGTATTAGCATATAAAGTACATGCACCAACTGCTGTGTTGTAGCAGGCTGTTGTATTAGCTGCTAAAGCATATATACCTAATGCAGCATTATGTTCACCTGTAGTATTAGCATATAAAACAGATACACCCACACCAGTATTACTATTACCAGTAGTAGTACATCTCAGCGCCCGATAACCGCTAGCTGTATTATTACAAGCTGTGGTTGTTTTTTGAAGAGAGCCATAACCAACAGCAGTATTGCGAAGACCTGTTGTAAGGTCTGATAAGGAAACCTGACCTACTCCTGTATTAACACATCCTGTTGTAACAGCGTCTAATGAAAACATACCAACAGCTGTATTATAATGACCTGTTGTAGCAGCACATAGTGCAAAGGCACCGAGGGCTGTATTATAATGAGCACATGTCGCACTCTTTAAAGCCGCATAACCAACCGCCGTATTACAACTACCTGAAGTATTAGCAAATAAAGTACATCCACCAAATGCTGCGTTACCATTAGCTGTTGTGTTGGATCTTAAAGCACCATAACCACTAGCAGTATTCAGACAACCTGTCGTATTAGCTTTGATCGTATTAACACCAATACCTGTATTCCATTTACCAGTTGTATTCAAACATAAAGCAAGATAACCAACAGCAGTATTAGATGTACCTGTTGTATTTTGTTGTAAGGCATAGTAACTCAGACCAGTATTATTAGCACCTGTTGTGTTAGCTACTAATGCTCGATAACCAACTGCAGTATTATAAGAAGCTGTTGTATTGTCACGTAAGGCATATGTACCACTAGCAGTATTTCTAGTACCTGTTGTGTTAAATTGTAAAGCTCTTTTACCAACTGCAACATTATAAGAAGATGTAGTATTAGATACTAAAGCACATGCACCAAGTGCTGTATTATGACCACCTGTTGTGTTAGTAAATAAAGCTCTAAAACCACTAGCAGTATTATTATCACCTGTAGTAGTGTTAAAAGCAGCACAAACACCAACTGCAGTGTTCTGACCTCCTGTAGTATTATCATGTAAACTACCATAACCATATGCTGTATTACAACTACCGGTAGTATTACTCTTCATAGAATAAGCACCACTAGCTGTATTAAGCTTACCACATGTATTACCTACCAGGGCTTTAAACCCGACACCAACTAAATCAGTACCTGTAATATTAGCATATAAAGTACATGCACCAACTGCTGTGTTGCGCGCGGCTGTTGTGCTTTGATATAAAGAACGAGCACCAAAAGCAGTGTTACATCCACCTGTTGTGTTATTATATAAAGATAAATAACCACTAGCAGTATTATTACTACCGGTTGAATTAGCTAGTAAAGCGATCCGTCCAACAGCAGTGTTATAACTACCAGTTGTATTACCTCTTAAGGCTGCGCTACCATCAGCAGTATTAAAACAACCTGTTGTGTTGTTTCTTAAAGCAGTATAACCTGTAGCAGTATTATTTGCACCTGTAGTATTAGCAAATAGAGTACATGCACCATATGCTGTGTTGTATGAGGCGGTTGTGTTAGAGTATAAAGCATATCTACCACTAGCAGTATTATGTTGACCTGTTGTGTTAGTTACTAACACTGCTCGCCCAAGTGCTGTATTATAATGACCGGTTGTGTTAAGTCTTAAAGCAGCACTACCGATAGCAGTATTTTGTGCACCTGTTGTGTTAGTTCCTAATGTACATTGACCAAAACCATTATTATAATCCCCTGTTGTGTTAGCACATAAAGCTTTAAAACCAACAGCAGTATTATTTGCACCTGTAGTATTAGAAAATAAAGTACATGTACCAACTGATGTATTGTAAGAGGCTGTTGTGGTGTTTTGCTGCGAATCTGTACCAACCGCAACATTATAACTACCTGTTGTTTTAGCTAGGAGCGCTTGGCTTCCTAATGCTACATTATTTACACCTGTTGTATTAGCATCTAAAGACTTATAACCAACAGCAGTATTAGAGCTACCTGTTGTTGTTTGATATAATGCTCTACGACCAACGGCTGTATTGCTAGAAGCTGTTGTATTGTTATATAAAGCTCTATAACCACTAGCTGTATTATAATCACCTGTTGTGTTAATACCTAAAGCTGTATAACCAATAGCTGTATTCTGACAACCGGTTGTGTTATACGTTAAAGCATCATAACCTACTGCGGCATTATAACTACCACAAGTATTAGCTTTTAAAGCTCTATAACCAACACCAGTATTCCTTGCACCTGTAGTATTAGCAAATAGAGTACATGCACCATATGCTGTGTTGTATGAGGCTGTGGTGTTAGAGTATAAAGCATATCTACCACTAGCAGTATTATGTTGACCTGTTGTGTTTAGTCTTAAAGCTCCTAGACCAGTAGCAGTATTCTGACCACCAGTGGTGTTAGTTAATAGAGCATCTTTACCGATAGCAGTATTACAACCACCTGTAGTGTTCAATGCTAAAGCATTATAACCAGTAGCAGTATTACAACCACCTGTAGTATTAGTTTTTAAAGCCTTACCACCTACACCAGTATTATAAGCACCTGTAGTATTAGCAAATAAAGTACATGAACCAACTGCTGTGTTGTAACTAGCTGTTGTATTGGAAAGTAAAGAATTATGTCCTAAAGCTGTGTTGTGGTCTCCTGTGGTAGTTTCTCTACCGCCTTGCAAACCTAAAGCAGTATTATAATGACCACTAGTAAGAGAACAAAAGGCCTTCGTACCAATTGCGGTATTAGAAACACCAGATGTAAGTGCGACGAGAGCACCAGTACCAAATTTACTATTAGAATTTGCATCACTACAATAACCACCATTAGCACTCAGGTAACCACTCAATGTAATGTCACCAGTTAAGTCAACACTATCATTAAAATTAATTGTACTACCACCTGTAACTGAATTAAATGCATCAGCACATACTGTACCACTTGCACTTATGTTACCTGATACTGTAAGTGCTTCGTTAGGAACAGAAGTCCCGATGCCGACTTTGCCAGCTTCGGTCAAATGCATGATCTGAACATCCGCAGCGCTAGTATTAACGTGACCCAAGGTAAGTACGTTATCTATTTTAGAGCCTATATAGCCAGCGTATGCAGTTCCACCCGCCGCTTCGCTATTAGCGTAGTGTCTAAAAAATAAAAGTTTGTCTTGATTAACTTCTCCATTAATCCAAACCTTGGTGGCTTCGGCACTTTCCGTGTTAATGTCTAAATGCCCTAGAGGCGCAGAAGTCCCGATGCCGACTTTGCCGTCTGAAAGAATTCGCATTCTTTCTGTAACTGAGCCTCCATTTGGCTGAGTATGAAAACTCATATCAGCTTGATCATTATTATCAACTCTACATACGTTAATCGCAGCTACGCTATCTGTGGAATTAAAAAATTGAACATCACTTACAGTGCCATCACTGGTTGCTGTACCAGCTATCCGGATACTAGCTCTACCCGTGTCGGCTATATGCAATTTAGTTCCGGGAGCATCAGTCCCGATGCCGACATTGCCGTCAGCCCTTTTAATAGTTAAAGCGTCGCTACTTGTTCCATAACTATAAAATCTGAAATCACTAGTACTATCATTTCGTAAACCTACAATCCAGTCATCAGTAGTGCCTGTTTCAAACTTAATCATCCCATTACCGGTATTAGCAGCACGAGTGATTTGTAACGGGGTGTCTGTGGTAGCTTCGTAAATATGAAGATTAGCACCCGGGGCATCAGTCCCGATGCCGACATTGCCGCCATATGGATTGATCAATAATGGCTTAGCTGTACTTGAATTTGTAGCACCATCTGTTACCTGAATTATAGCACCACTAGATGCCTCGGCAATGTATAAACTATCAGTGTTAGATGAATCACTCTGGAACTGCGCAGTAGAGTTAGTGTCAAGCTCAGCTAGAGATGTTGGTGCGGCTGCTGGTCCTACTACATGTAATATCGAATTTGCTGTAAGTGTACCTATTCCTACATTACCAGCGTTACTAATATTTAAAATATTTCCGCTACCTGTAGCGAGTTTTAGCGCGTAGCTTGTGTTACTTGATCCACTATTCTCGATCAGTAACCCATTGACATTGTTAAGGTTAGCGCCTATACCGTTAGCAGCTGACTTAACATGAAGTTTTGCTAAAGCAGTATCGGTGTACGATGCTCCGTTAAGGAGTGTATCACCTTTAATCTTTAGCCCGTCTGGTACAAAAAATGATTTCTTAGCCATAAGTTTCCACTATCCACTTACCTAATTATTTAATAAAAAAAGAGGCCGTAAAGGCCTCTTCATCAATGTTAATAAAATTAAATCTCTTTAAACACTTAACATTGTAACTGATCCGACAAACTCAGCAGTAACACCGACTCCATTCGCTACTCTAATTTCTACATTACTCCCAACAATCTCTCCAGTATATGTACCGATTGCATCACCAACACGAATGGTACCATATTCTGTAGTATATACAGATGTACCATTGTGAATGTATAACAATTCAGTTACATCCATATGCCCACCAGAAGCAGCTACTGCTTGTAAAACTACTTTTCCTGATCTATAAGTTGCAGTTGGTATAGTGAGAAGAGCGGCCGAGGCACCGGTTGTAATTGTTGCACTGGCAGCTTTATACGCTGTAGTATTATTATTAAACTCAACAACTGTTGGAATACTAGGTGACGCAGTTGAAACTGTACCAATACCAACAACATTATTAGTTCCATCAACTCTTACTAAACTAGAACCAGCAGCAGATAATGTAATTAAATCTGTAGTAAATGATAGTTTTGTATCAGTATCTCCAGAATGAACAATATCATCGGATAACGTTAAAGTACCAGCGAGGTCAATATCATCATTAAAGTCAATTGTACTGCCGCCTGTTACTGAATTAAATGCATCTGCGTATATAATCCCGGAAGCGCTCAACGAACCATCAACTGTTAATCTACTAGTACTAGCATTATAAAATATATTAGCATCAGTCTTAGGCAATAAGTCACCAGTAGCACTTTCAAACATTCCAAGATATGCTTTAGTGTTTGTAGTATCAGCAACTACTATCGTTGTAGGAACAATAGCTGCTGTTCCATCAAAACTAACACCACCAATATTCCTAGCTGTTTCTAATGCGGTCGCTGTAGCAGCATTACCTGTTACATCACCAGTAATATTACCAGATATCTGACCACTAGCACTTAAAGTACCAACAACAGTTAATGTGTTATTAGGGTTAGTTGTTCCTATACCAACACTACCACTATTAATTGTTAACCTATCAGACAATGTACCAGCGGACATTGTCTTAAATGTCAATCTACCGTCTTCGGTACCGTTTGTAACATCAGTTATTTGACCGAGTATATGAGCATAATCAGTTGCCTCTGATGCACTGTTAGTTCCTGTAAAAAAGATATTACCAATTTCATCATTATCATCTGGATCAGAACTATTGCGCCATAACTTTAAATCCGGGGAAGCACTAGCACCATCATCAGTAGATGTAATTACAAAATTGTTTTCAGTAGCTGTTGTAGTAGAAGTAACAGAAGTGTTTAATGTAGTATGAGTACCATTGACTGTTAAGTTACCAGGCAAACTAACATTACCAGAACCATCAAAAGTAAGTACAGTATTAGCTCCACTATCCTTAACATCATTACCAGTTACTGTCAGGTCACCACCAATAGAAACATCTGTAGTACTTAATGTAATTGCTGTACCACCGCTTGATTTAATATCATTACCCTGTACAGTTAAATCACCAGCGAGAGTAACATCACTTGCCGCACTAAGAGCACCTGCACTAGTAATTCGTAGTCTCTCAGTCCCACCTGTATAAAAGTATAATGTATCTTGATTTCCACCAGGGGTCAACTCAGGAAGAATTTTAGTATCTTGATCAACGTCAATTACTCCACCTAAGCCTGTCCAAGTACTATTCGCGTAACCCTCAAATTGACTAAGAGAAGTATTAAGACGAATGAACCCATCGGTGTCCGGTGGGCGTTGTGCTGTTGTTCCTACAGGTACTCTAAGACCGCCGACACCGGTAAAGTTACCAGAAACTGATAATAAAGACGTAGCACTTAGGCTTGTTGAGTAATTACCTACTCCTGCAGTAATTGTGCCAGCATTATCTGATCCAACAATTAAACCATTTTTTATACGAAAATCCTTAAGGACAGGCATATAAGTATTTAATATCTAAACAACCTATAAATTAAGTTATGGCATATAAGTCCGAAATTGAACTCACAAAACTTACTGGTATATAATTATTTATCTCCTAATAGACAGATAAATCACCATAATCTTTAATGACCCATCCATGACTCTTAACCAATAAGTCAAATATAAAATCATCAGTCATAGGTTGATTATAATCTAATTCATACACTTGAATATTATTATCTAATGAATATTCACAATCAGCTATTCCAATCCCTATAAAATTTCTAATAGCATGATTTGAAGTAGGGTATGTAATTAATATTAAATCTCCTCTTCTTAACTCTCCTTTTAAGATAGCTATTTCTTTGTTGCTAACTTTTACGAGAGATGTTACAATTAAATTTTGAGGAAAATTATTCTCTGGTTCTCTTTGCTGATATTTTCTAAGATTATTATACCAGAAATCTTCTGGAGTCTCACTCGAATCAAATGGTATCATAATCGTAACTCAACTATTTTTTCATGACCTACAATAACATTTGGATGTACATATATATCAATATTTTTTTCTTTTAATTTAAGACATAATGTTACATCTTCCATAGAAAAGTCTTTTGATGTTTTAATTTCTAAATATGTAGGTTCGAACCACGGGTATTGTAATTGTTCAAATATTCCATGTTTAAATAAAATAAAGCCAAATCCAACATACTCAACTTTAAATGACATATATCTTGTACGTATATCTTCCTTACCAATAAACTGAAATGATCCATTCTTTTGAAAATATTCTTCATCCCAATATTCAACAGCGGCGAACTCTTTATCATTTGCCATAATATACAATCCCGATATTACATTAACATCTTCTTTATATAATAAATCAAAATCAGATGGAGAAAATACTATATCATTATCAATCCACAAAACATAATCGTATGCCATACCATTAAATGGTTGCTGATCAGAACCTTTGGTCGGAGACCCTAGCATACATTTATTACGTACTTCGTATATATTGCGTGAATAGGCGCTACAGAAATATACCTTAAATCCTTTATTGTTTAAATGCTTAATTAAATAAGTTAAACATTTAATAAAATTCCCAGCAAAACTATCTCCCGGACAACATATAATTATAGTCTTATTCATTTATCTTTATAAAATTAAAATCACCTCTTCGAAGATCAACAGTCTTATCTATTAATAAATCTATATTTTGATTTTTTATACGCTGACAGATATCAATATCAACAAACTGTTGTTCAGATTCTGTTGTACTTACATGCGGACGGAACCATGGATATTCTAATTCCTCAAAAACTCCCTGTCGTATAAAAACGAAATCAAAGTCTAAATAGTCAGCTTTAATAAACTCATCATCTTCTGTAAGAGATTTATACCTACCGTCTACCTTTCCAGATATAAATTTATAATTGGAAAATTTATTATATAATTTAATAAATTGAGAAGGTGTAAAGATAATTTTATTACTCAAGAAAACTAATATATCATACTTAATTGTTTGTTGGTATGGTATTTGTGTAGATCCAGACAATACATTACCACCTAAGCACATTTGCTTTGCATAAAAGGCATTACAACTTACATGTTGAGAGATATGATAACGTATACCAGTTTTGTTTAAATATGTGGTTAATGTTATCCAGGATTTTAAAAACTCAGCACTATAGGTATAGTCAAAAAGGTTGAATACAATAGTCATTCCGCTAAATTATTTACAAAGATAATTTAGGAAACCACTACTTCTTCTTAAACTTACTATCTTTATCAATAGCAAAATTAGCTCTACTAAACTCTAAACGATCAACAAATTTAACAGCATTACCTGTTGCATCAATAGCAACATATCCTTCTGGATCTGTTACTACTAAATCTCCATTAGTATCAAATAAATAATTCTTCATACTAACCTCTCGCATCATATTATTATACTTTTGTATAAAAATATCTTTACACTGTTTTATTGCTTTTTGGAATTCAAATACACTATAAATATCTTCAGAAGCATCTTGTATTAATGATAGTAACTGTTCTTTATTTTGTGCAGCCTTAGCTCTACCTGTATCGCTTTTAAGTTTTTCTATTTGCTTGTCTATTCTACCTGTAAACCATTGTACGAACCGTTCAAAAGAAGTTACAGTGTCAGCTAAAAACTCACCAATTCTTATTTCAGTATTAATATATGTGTTTAAATTAGATAATAACTTTTCAGTGACTTTATTAAAGTCTATTCTTAATAACTGCTGGCGAGCGAGCCCCATTAAAAAGTTTACATTTTTAGTTTCTTCATCTGTTAAAGTAATATAACCAGCGTCACTTTCAAAGTAAGCATCCTTAACATATACACCCGGACCGGGATCTAAGTTTGTAACATCAACACCAAACTTTTTAGTCGAAAATCTAACATACCCTTCTTGATCTAACGTAACATCATATTCTGTATGAAATACAACACCAATTTGAGAATTTAATATCTTTTGACCCTCTTCACTAGCGACTGGCACGGCATACACTATAGTATTAGGTTTAAATATTACATGTTGTACTCCATCAATATCATTAATCTCTTTTATCTCATCGTCAAATAAAAAATCACCTTGATAGACAGAATTAAATCGGAGATTTTTAAAATGTACGAATGTTTGAGCTAATTTATCAACTAACCCAGGGGCTTCGGCATGATTTCGTTTAATATCATCAACTGAATAGTTAATTTTAGGTATTTTATTAAAAACAGACTTACTACCAACAAAAAACTTACCATTAGGATCAGATCCTAGTATTACAGCAGGGGCTCCGTCATACTTTACTGTTGAATTAACGGCCCGAGGTGTATCACTATCTAATATTTGTGTTAATGCTTCAAGATAGTTAATAGCTCTCACAGCACCATCATTTTTATCAGTAAGAATAAGCTCCTCAAGGTGAGTCAAGTGCTTATTCGGCCCAGCTGCTTCATATAATAGGAAATATTTTTTATAAGCTAACATTTTCCTTGTCTGTATATATTTACCTTAATCCCAGTAGAATTTTTTAACCATGTATCACAGAACCCTTCTTCAATTAAATATTCTACAATCTTATTAGGAATCCTACCACCTTCAATCATATTATCATCATCAAAGATACCAATAACATAAGGCATAATCTTTACCCTATATCCCATTATCTTTGTATCATATAATCCTAATACCATTTTAACCTAATTTTATTCTAACACCATCAGATGAAATCTCAAATACATACCAGGTGTTTTGATCTATAGATAAATTAATAGTTTGCTCTAAAGTCATATTTTTAATATTTGCATATCGGCACCAATATTTGTCTAGTTTTTTATTTAAATTATCTTCTGAACTCGAATAATTAACAATTACAATATAATCATCCTGATGTCCTTTTATATAATCATATAATACCACACTACCAATAATAATTGCAGGTGACCATTTTTGACCACGCCTTTTTGGCTCTGTTGAATATGTTAATAATTGTTCACCAATATATTGTACTTCATCTGGAGTAAGTACACTGAAATTACTTTTAATTAAATCCATTACTTCAGTCCATTCAACATCAGACTCTACCCCGACTGGCTTTTTTCCTATTGCTTCAATATTTTTGAGAATTCTAGTTGCAGCTCCTTTTGCACCTTTTGTTCGGGTAGATGCTCCAATTATTTTTCTTTGAGCGCCAAGTTCTAATGATTTGCCTTTTACAGTAATAACATCCACATCCCCCACGTCGCCTTTTTGACCATTCCCAATTATACCTAATAAAAATTCTCCATCACCAACTGACGTAGTACCTATCGAATGCTTAAGAGAAAACATCTCTTCAAAAAAATCATCCCCTGATTCTTCAGGCGTATTTAGCCATGAGTTAAGAGTAGGTTGTAATCGTTCTTTTAAATTAAACTGATTTTTTCTTCCTCTAAACAATTTATCTAATTGTACTCCTGTAGTAAATCTATTCTCTACATGATCTGCAAACGTTGTCCAATTAATATCAAATTCTTCTAAAACTGATTTAAATGCTCTATGATAATCTTTAGTATCAAACTTCGAAGTAGTAACTAACTTTTTAATTAACTCATCACCTCGTTCGTTAACTTTGTATATATATTTTGATATTGTGTTTAACCCAGGCTCGTCGACCTGTCCTAATGGAGTAGGCTTTGATCCAGGTGATTGTGCATATATATCTATATCACCTAATTCATTATCTTCAAAAAATGTTTTAAACTGTTTCATATTCCTGATGGATATCTTGGCGGCTTTGGATCATGTGACGGGTCATTTGAAAACAATGCATGTACCAAGCTTAAAATCCATTCATCTACTCCTTTTTTATCTTTCTTCTCTTTCTTCTCTGCGATGTCTTGCTCACCAAACATAAGATCATATGATTGAATAATCAAGCTATTTAATTCAGCTATTGTCTCATCGTTACGTAAATCTTTAAAGGCTAAATTCTCTACAGAATATTCACCCTTACTAGCTAACCCATCTTGACGCATCCGCATTAACTTGTCTTTTAATTTTTTAGCTCTTTTATTAATTAACGCAAGATCATCTTTATCATCGACTTCATTTAAAGCCTCCTTCATCAATTCTACTTCTGTACGAAACTGCTCAGCCTTCTTTTCAATGTCACGCTGATCTATTTCCGGGGGATCGTGAACAGGCTTTTTAATCCATCTATTATCTTGTATACTAAATAGACCGGAAGCCACATGAGGTTCGTGAATATCTTGAAAATATAATTCAATTTCATGATTGTTAAATTGTATGTTGTGTCTTAAATTCCATATAAATCTCTTACCATCTAATGCTCTCTTTACTATAGACTCGTCTTTATTTATATTAGCAAAGTCTAATAATATATGTACATCAAGATCAGAATGATCAGAATAATTAAAATTAGCTAATGAACCTGTTAATTGAATATCTTCAATCATCTCAGGTGTAACATGATCATCTCCCTCTATAAACTCATCTACGATTTTAATTATAGAGTTTAATACCTCCTCATTAAAGCTATCATCTTTCCAGAATTTAGAATGAAGAGTATCATTATAATAATTCTTTTGTTCGAAAAATTGTTTAAATTTAAGCTTTGCTGACATCTATCTAATTATTTAATCACTCTAAAAAATACTTATGAAACAAATCATTTCTTCTTTTTAACCCTATCCACTTTCCAGTGTTTTTATCCTTGTACTTTCTGTGATGCTCGGTGCGCATTACATCTATATCATTATCAATAACGGCTTTTGTAAACAGAGGAAACCCTCTTAACGTACCTAAATTAAATGCAAACTCTATGAGCATTTGTTTCCGTTTAGGGTCTAATTTATTATATACATCAGTACCTATCTCCCTTCTAACTATATTCTCTGCGGCCTGTAAATCGTCAACAAGGAGAGCATCTACTTGTGCATCAGTACGGCCTTGACTGAAATCTTCACCTCTCTTTATTTTATGACCATAACCGAAAGTATCACTACCTCCTTCAGGACTGGAGTGTTGTACCCACACTCCATTGGATGAACGACCTTCGGAAGCAGCATTTTCAACATTCTTTATATACGCTATAAAGCTAGCATCTTGGATAGGATCAACAACAGCTTGCGGGTTGGCGGGTTGAACTAGAGCGGCTGGTTGATCTGTTGTTGGTGTTGTTGGTGTGTACTGGCTACCACCATACATCGCGGCGGCCGCGGCAGCTGTTCCTGCAGCGCGGCGTCCCCAGCTAGACCAATCTGCTTCTTGTAGCATATAATGATCATTATAGTCTGACAATTCCTGAAACGTCATTGTAATTATTTATACAGGCATGACGTGAGGAATAGGATGATACTCCTCTTCTTTATCACATTCCCCATAAAAATAATTATCTAACTGCTCTAATAGTCTAACCTTAGCTACTTGTAAGTCAACTTCATACCATTCGTTCTTTATTTGTTTAGCAAAATGCGCCATTTGCTTTTTTATATTCTGCTCAGCTTGAATATATTGCGGATGTTTTATAGAATATATAACTTCATAGTCTCTAAAGGGTGAACTTGTTTGATAAGACTGTAAGCGTGATTTTAAGTTACGAGTAGTACCTACTTTCAACCAACCAGGCCAGGATTTATTAGTAATAATATATAAATATCCTGATCCCTGGCCGATCACATAAATATTTATATATCCAGAGACATTTTACTAGTTAATAATTATAAAAAATTAAGCGGCTGGCTTGCTTTCCCAAGCTTTTTTCTCTTCATTAAAGTGACGAGTAACATCACCTGTAACTGGGTCGGTTGCGAATGCAGCTTTTACCTCTTTCTTATGGGAAGCTTTATTAACAAACGACCAGCCAGTACCAACAATACTTGAAGTACTACCTAAGATCATAGTGAACGTATCCGTCGATAATGTACCTTTAGCGATCAAAACTCCTCCTGCAATAGTAGCAGCGTGTCGTAAAAGTCCACCTATTTCTTTTTTGTACTTAGCAATACATCCTATAACTTTCTTCATATGTAATTATTTATACTATATAGATGAATTAAATACTTATATGGAACAAAGGGGAATACAACCATCTGATATTGAACGAGCTGCTCAACAGCTTGTGGGAGAGTATGGATGGATGTTTATCGCTGGATTAGCAATATTATTGTTTCAATCAAGTATTAAAAAACTCGCTGCTGGTCTTTTTGTGTTCTGGGGTAACGATTATAAAACAGATGATACAGTATACGTCGATGGAAAACCTGGACGTATTATACGAGTGGGTATTACTAAAACTGTCTTCTTTATATACGATGTCATTGATGGCCAAGTAATTGGTGGTAGTAAGCTTGTTATACAGAACGAATATCTAGGTAAATTAAAAATAGAAAAACCGTTATGTCAATTAGACTTAACTAGATATAATGGTAAGAAAAAGCACTAGGCCTCCACTGCTTCCGATACAATTGCCTTAACCTCTTGTAAATTAGGTAGTTCACATGCACCACCACCACAAGCGACCGTCTCTTGTACCTCTGTTGTATCTTCTTTCTCCTTTAAAGCTTTATAATTCACAGCTACATACTTATCAACAATAAAATTCCACTTCTCTTCATCCTTTTCATCGGTTATCGACTCTAACGGCGCTTGGGTATACAATTTATCACCTATTTTAGGTAGTAATGATACTGCTCCGAAGTATTTCTTATTATCATACAAGAACTTAAACACTCTATCCCACTCATCATCCTTGACAACAACAGTACAGCTAACATTATGCTCAACATTATTAACGTTTACCTCCGTTGTACCCGGTATTACCCAATTTTGCTGAGTCGATTTAATATACTTTAAATGTTGCAAAGCTGTAATATCATCTTTCACTAAAGCCTTATCTGATATTACAATAGGAAATGTAGCTACATCATCTGTTTTATTCGCTGACCACACACTCTCCTCACACATATGTGGATTGCTTTTCTTAAAGTGCCTATAAACAGGATCGAGCTTATTACATTGAATACGTCTAAAGTACCTTCTACTGTGATGAGGATGAATTCCTGATGCACTACCTAATACTAATGAAGATGTACCTTCAGGCTTAATACAAGTAATCCTAGCGGCTTGATTGATGTTTAACTTCTTAGCCCAGACTTTATTAACTTTAACTGCATGATCAGCTCCTTCTCTTTGATAATCAGAATTTAATAGAATTTTAGGATTATCCATCATCCCAGTAATAGACACACCGAGTAATGCCTCGCCTTCAGTTAATTGCTTAGACGCAGGTCTCAGGTACTTAAAATCAGAATATGCGGCTTGGAGTGTTCCAATAATAGTAGCAGCTTTAACTGCATCTAAAAACTTAGCTTTTGTATCAATCTTAGCTCCATTAATAGATGTTAAATTACAAAATTGAACACCACATACACCGTCTTCTGTAACCGGAACAAAACCGATCTCAAAGCAAGGGTTATATAATTGCCATGGATGGTTACCGAAAACAAAGCCCGGTTCACCAAACTGTTTAGTCTTATTGAGAATGTCTGTAAACTCTTCGAATGTAGTTTCAGTTCTTAATAATAAAACACTGTTATTACTACGAGCGCGTTGAGGTTCAATATGAATCCAACTTATACGTTTATTATCAATTACATCTTTGTATTCGTATTCGCTTAACTCTACCTCATACTTCTTTTTATTAACAGTAATCTTACCTACATATAAATTAGATTCATCATCGTGATAAAATTTAGTATGCTTGGAGACTTCAAAAAATGTCTTTGCATTCATCATGTCTTCATCGTCTTTATCAAAAACAAGAGATGTAGCAGAACGACGAATACCACCAGACAGTACAGCGTCAGCACAATGCATTAAAATATCATATGCGTTAATTGGCTTTATTCTAGTTTGCTGTTGCTGTTCGATCATATAATCAAACAACTCCTTTACCTTAACATGACATTGCTTTAACCCCTCGTAACCAGGTGCCTTACCACCTGCTGTGCTGAGAGGAGCTCCTTTAGGTCTTATCTTACTAAAATCAAAAACAATCTTACGACCAGAAAAAGCAGTGTTACGGAAATATGAATTCAATAACGCTTCAATAGAATCAGACCAACCCTCGATGCTATCTTCTACAACATATGTCACTACAGTACCAGTCTTGTCCTTTGATGTTACAAGATCCGGGAACCTATCAATAAAATGCTTTGATACTCCAATACCAACTCCACAACCACATAATAGTAAATAAAATATTTCTGCAAAAGATCTAATACTATCCACGTGCCGCACGGCACAATTGTATATACGAGCGTTATGAGCTAATACAGCCTTACCACCGAACTGCATTGATCTCATCGACGGAACAATATGTTTATCCTTTACTTGTTGAAATGCCCACTTAATTGTATCTATATCTTCTGATGGTAAATTCTTTTTAAATTGTTCAACATGCATCTTTGAGACTCTATTTATACATTCATCCCATGTTTCTCTTCTGTTAAGTTTTTCGTTGTACCTTGCGTATTTGCTTGTAAAAGTAAAGGTAGATATTTCATCTAGATAATTAATGTCTTGTGGCATTCGTGTATTTATTTATGCTTAATTTATGCGATTAATAGGTCACATGCAAACAGGCACGTCACATATAAATATAATGGAAAAATTTGAAATTCAACTTATCGTTTGACTGTGGCTTGGCCAAAATAGAAACCAATAATAGCTGTTAAAGCTTGTCTAATCTCGGGTACTAATAGATAACCTTCTACTTCTATAAATACAGGTTCTGTCTTTGATCCAAGTAGTCCCCATAGTATCTTTGTAGTTATAAGTTCTTCTACTACAATAGGATGGTTCATAAATGTAGTAATAAACGGTGCTAAAATAACTCCGAATAAAACACTTACAACAATTAAACGACGAACCCACTTACCAGCATCCACACTTACACGTTTAACAGCTTTATCAGCTGACTCATCAGCATACTTTTTCTCTTTCATAAACATCTCAAAGCGCTTTTGTTCATTCTCTGCGCGCTTTGCGACTAATTTAAAAAAGAATCCTACTAATGACCCGCCAGCCATTGTTAATATTTCCGCAGGTATCATTATAATTATTTAATAAAAGGTTCTTCAAATAAAAGCTCTTCAAATACTAAATAATTATATGCTAACACATACGAGAGTAACAAAACCAACCTCGGGTACGGAATTTGGTAATATGAATGGATTTATTAATACCGAAGCCACCGCAGGAGCTCTTACATGGACACTTTGGAATCCGGATGAAGGTGACTCAACAGTACGAACGTTCGAATATGCCGCAGGAAAATGCCCTGTTAATGTATTTGTACCATTAGCAGTTAAAAAGGTTGTCGCAGGTACTGCAGCCGATTTAAATGATGTAACAGTTTATGGAGTTTAATCCCCTGCCGGGCTTCTCTCATTAGTCTAAAAATCCTTTTCTTTTATCGTAAACTAATCGATCATATACTGGATTATCTTTCTTTCCAGATACATCGACATATAGCTTTTCTATATCTTCTTCGAACTTAATTTGCCTCATACCTTCCTTATGAACTGGGCGCGGGTCTTTATCTACTGATCTAAGCTCAAACTCCCTATTCTCATTCGTATAAATATCTTTTACGATAAACTTATAAGCAATCATTATGAAAATGATAACCTACCTGCTTTTAATTTGCAAGTTATTTTTTTTAGGTTAGTGGTATTTTTTATCAATAATGTAGCTATTTCTGTTTCGATATGTTTTTCAAAGAATCTCCGTAAAAACCGAGCACCATACTTCTGACTATATCCTTGTTGAGATATATAATCTCGAGCATCATCCGTTAGGATAAACTCTATATTATTAGTCTCTTCTAATTTTTTCGAAAAGATATGTAATTGAATTTGAACTAAATTATATATATCGTCTTTAGATAAATGCTCGAATCTAATAATTTCGTCTAGTCTATTTAAAAACTCTGGTTTAAAGAACTGTTGACAAGCATTCTCTAAATCAATAGAACTTATTGCAGTACTACCAAACCCGATAGAATCTTTATTAAATAATTCAGAACCAATATTACTAGTAAATACAATAATACAATTTTTAAAATTTATTTTACGTCCTACACTATCAGTTAATTCACCTTTATCTAAAACTTGTAAAAATATATTAACAACATCAGGATGTGCCTTTTCAATCTCATCTAACAAAAGTAAGCTATAAGGATTATTTTTAATAAAATCACAAAGTATCGAACGATCACCGTAACCGATATACCCTGGAGGTGATCCTATTAACTTACTAGTAGAATGAGGCTCTATAAATTCAGACATATCAATCTTAAGAAAGTTCTGTTTATTATAAAAAAAGTATTCTGAAATTAATTCACATAAATAAGTCTTACCAACACCGGTTGGGCCGATAAAAAGAAATGAACCTAATGGTCTTGTCGGATCTTGTAATCCTGTTTTAACTCTCTTAAAATGATGTAATAACGATGTAATAGCTCTAGTCTGAGAAATATATCTGGATCTTAGACCTCGTTCTACTTTATTTAAATCAGGTAAATTACTCCCTTTAATATTGCTTATAGGTATATTTGTTTTAACACTGAGTATGTCTCTTACAATATCACTTGTAATAACCTTATCAAACTCAACTGCTTTTTGTTTAGTAATTTCCCTTTTTAATTTATTAGAAAAGGTTGTTTCTTTTCGGAGCAGCTTGATACCTTCTTCAAAATTAAATGCTTCTACAGCTTCAAGTTTTTGTTTTTGTATACTATCTATTTTTTGTTGTAGCTGCACAATCTGTTCAGATGTATTAGATATTTGATTCTTTATATGAGAGCCACATTCATCTAATAAATCTAACGCAGCGGCTGGCTGACTCTTATCAAAAATAAACCTCGATGACATCTTAACAATATCTTCTATTATATCTCTATTGTATTTTACACTATGAAACTTTTCATACATAGGAACCATATTATATAAAATACCTTTTGTTTCTTCTAAGTCAGTTTGCTTAACAACTATATTTTCAAAATTAGAACTAATGGTTGTAATATCATCGATATACTTTTTATAATCATCTGCTGTGCACGTACTTATAAAATTGATATCATCACTGTTAAATAATTCGCTAAAATATTCTTCTATATTCGCGGTACCATCAATTCGAGTTATAAGAGCAATATCATTAATAAATAAAATTACATCAGTATTATTTTTAAGATAGTCTTGAAGTACATCCATCCTAGCTTCAAAATCTCCTCTAAACTTTGTACCACCAATAAGAGTTTTAAGTTTTAGTTCTAATATTCTTTTATCATGCAAGTGATTAGGAGTAAGTTTTTTAGTTATCCTTCTTGCTAGTTCATATACTACAGACTTTTTACCAACACCCGGGTCGCCAGTTATAATAAGATTAGTATTATGTTTTTTACCTAAGACAAGATAAATTTTATCAAACTCTGCATCTCTTGAGAAGGTACTTTGTAATTTATCTACAGAAGCTTGATATGTTAAATCAATAAAATATGGCTCTAAGCTTTCTGGGATGATTGATTTAAGTGACCCTTTTGTACTTGCTATATTTCCTAACTCTTTTTGTATGGCATTTTTAACATTATCAAAATTTAATCCATACTCCATAAGAATGGAAGTCGCGACACCGTCATTTTCATATAATAAAGATAAAAATAAATGTATTACATCAACTGTACTCTTTTCAAGCTTTTGAGCTAAATTTTTTGCAAAATCTATTATACGTAAAACTCGAGGAGTAAATGCAGGTCCGGTATCAGCTTTAAAAAGTTTATTAGTCTCCTCTATATTTAAAATACTAATAACAACATCCTTTAAATGATCTCTATCTACATCTAACCGATAAAAAGTTTGATCTAAAACATCATCACGGCTTTCGATTAAACCTAAAAGTAAATGCTCTGTACCAGCATATCTACTCTTAAATTCTTCTGCATATGATTTTGAAGCGGCAAGAGCATCTTGTGCTGTTGAACTGAATTTCATTAACAATACTTATTACATTTATTAGTAAACACTAGTATTAAGTAGCAGCTGTATAATCACCTGTTCCATGGAAAGAACCAGTACCTGCAGTTACAGGTGCGACAGTCGACGTTATAATATTTCCAGCGGCACCACCGACTCTAAGTTTATAATTATCAAGTACCTCACCCCAACTACCATCATCTACATTTTTAGGTGTGTTCCAGCCAACTAATGTATAATAATTCGCAACAGTACCATCACTCTTACCAGGTTCACCAATATTACCTCCAGCGTTCCCTGTCATTGCTGGATAATCAGTCACCGTAGCAGATATTCCAGGGATGACCGTATCATTACCTTGAGCACCAGCTGCAATTGATTTTTCTAGCTCTATTCGCCCAAAATACCTATGACTTCTATCCCAGTCACCACCATTTCCGCCTTTCATCTCTACTCCACCAGCAGACCCATCCTGTAAATATGCTTTAGTCATTGCTCCAGTGTCTGGAAAACCGTAATTATTTGCAGCAGCAGTTCCACCTGCTCCGATATTCTTTAAATGGATACCACCTCCACCTCCACCTCCACAACCAAACCACAACGGCCATGCATATTCTATGTTGTTATAGTTTGTGGCGCTAATACCCGGAAGACCACCACCACCGCCACCGCCTCCTCCATATACTTTACCATTATTAGTAATTAAAATCCTTTGTTTGAAATATGCATCAAAACCGCTTAACGCCGGGCCTCCAGATGTTCCAGTGTGAGTGGTTACTACACCATCTACATCATCTCCAATATCAACTGGATCGTCCTCTCCATCAAACTTAGTTCCATATTTTCCACCATGACCTTCTACAGCTAAACCATACCCACCTTTACCTCCCTTGCCTACTATTGAGTTGTTACTATCTTTAATAACAATATCAATTTGGTTATTCGTATATACAAAATTAAAATCATTAGGTGGCTTAAAATATACTGCCGGTAATGTATCATCTGTAGAAATAATAGAAACTGAATCTTGAATAGTAAAGCAAGCACTAATAGGATATTTTTTATAAGTAGCATCATCAGTACCATCATCAAACGTATTAGATCCAACATGGTCGGATGCATTACTAGCAATTAATGCATCCCATACATTAACACAACTTAAAAGATTATTAGTGGTTGACTCGTCAACTCTATAATCAGCAGAAATACTGGATACAAATAAATTAATTGTTTTATATTGCTCTTTTAAAGAAACAGTTTTTTTATTATCTAATGGATTAGATTTATTAATTATTGCGTTAGCAGTAGGACGCTGAATTATAATATCAATTGCAGAATCGCTGTTAATATCTCCGTTATGCTCAGGTTGCTGTGCACTAAGATCAAATACTATCGAAGATACACCTGGTGTAAAAAATATTGTACTAGTGTTCGGTAATTGTGCGGCTGATACTTGATTCGGTACATCTGTTCCACCTGGCACTGACGGGAAATCAAGCAGCACATCACGTTTTCCTGTTTTAATGTCTGTTGAGTAGACACTATATGTATCTCTATCTGGAACTTGTGGTATAAATTTCATACCGACAGGCCAGTTAACTGGGTTTGTCCGAATATTACAGGCGGCTGATAAGCTGTAATCTCCATCACTTGCGAATCGTTGAACACCTACGCGAGCCGTAAAGCCATCACCTGTTGTTTTTCGATTAGTGAAAGAATCAATTTTGACATCACCTGGGCGGTCTCCGATAAACGTGATATCATATTTGTCAAAATCTGGTTTAATTGTAACTACACATTCTTTAACTGAATTAATATCATCCTCATCAATAATACAATTTGAACCAGCTTTAATTTTAAACGTAAAGGTTTTATCATGAGCTAGTGGATTAGCCTTTTGATCAGTATTATATTTGTCTTCATCGATAACGTTACCAGCCCCATCTTTAGCAAAAAACTTCGCGGTATCGAGTTCAATAACTATGTCTGTAACTCCAGGAGCGAATACTGCGGTACTAGGATTCATCTCTGCTATATACTCAAAACTATATTCATCCGCTGTATCAGTTCCATCGATGGTTGTATAAAAGTTAATTGAACAAGAATTATTTTCTACACTAATAAGATTTCGCCGGGAAATTCCTATACTTACTACGTCTCCTCCTGTTACAGTAACACTAGTAGTATCTAAACTTACAACACTAGTAGCTAATTCTCCCTTACTTGGTAATCTAGTATTTACTCCTGAAGGCGGATCAGTATTTAACTGATCTTCTTTTATAAGACTAAATAAAGCTTCTTGTTGTTTATATAACAACTCAATAGGTCTATTAACAACATCAGTTAATAACGGCTCATTTACACCAATATAAAATTCATCGTTATTATTAAGAGCGCTTGGCTTCTCAAACCCGTAAGAATTGATAGTACATATAGCCGGGACGATTGAGGTACCTAAATTTGCTTTTGTAAAATAAGTATATATTTTTTTATTTAAATTTTCAAATAAAGAATAATGATTATATATTAATTTCTTTGTAGTTTTATTAAACGTAATATTATTAACTATTTCTTGAGGTAATACATATATATCAGATAATGTAAAATAATTCGTATAAAAGCTATCATTATACAATTTTGTAGTAATATTTTTATCAGTAAAAAGATATGTACTAGTCTTGTAACCCGACACCTCCACACCCTCAGTTATACTAGAGAGAGTGGTTGTAGTGACTGCCATATAGTCATACCCGTCATGCAATACAGTATCAAACGAAGCAATTGTCTGTGAGCTTATATCTCTAAAATCAGTAGTTATATTAACAGGAGCATTCCGGGTGTTGCCATCAGATATTGTCGACGTATTAAAATCTAATACAGTAATTGGGGTATTTAAATTTGATTTATACAACTTATATATATTTCTATTAGAAGCAACATATAAAATATTTTTTGAAGACTTACTATTAACTATCTTTTTAAAATTACTCCCTTCAGGTTTATATAATTTTATTTGATCTAGGGTCGGAGGCTTTCTATCTTCATTAAACACATAAATTTCATACGGTAAATATGATTCAAATAATGATACTGGTGATCCTATAATATTTGTGACTGGATCATATTCAAAAATCCTACCCTTAGACGTAAGTATATAACCTCGTATGGTCTTATTTGTATCAGATAACTGATCTATTACAAGAGAAACTGGAATGTCATTTTGTACGTTATCATATAGCGGACCATGCTTAATTTCATTTAAATAATTAAAATTTAAATCGTATATTTTAATACTACGAGTACCGTTATCTAAAACATACAACTTCTTATTATGTACACTAAGACTAACCGGGTCGACGAGCTTATTTTTAACTTGAGTATATTGTGTGCCTCCTAATGTTTTTAATAAAAGACGACCCGGATTATCTGTATCATTAATACCAGTTCGGCGAACCGCGGAGTCATTAGTTATAAGACCAGATATATCAAATTTAAATAACGTAAGATTACCTCTGTCTAAAACAAATAAATACTCGTCTACTATATCTACACTTACAATATTTTTAAATTTAAATGTATTATTATCATCAGGACTGTACTCAACAAAGTTCCCAGATAATACTGATTTAACAGTCCCGAACTGAGTAGTACTTTCAACTACTACTGAATCACCAGTACTATATGTAAAATATACAAAGTGATTACTGTCAAGTTTTTTAGCTATATGCGTTTCAATATTACCATGCATAGAGGAAAGACTGTTTCCAGAAGCTGGGTTTGTTGATGTGGAGGAGAGAGTAGCATTAAAATTCGGATCAACATTAATATAAGAACCAACAGCAGATGTAGGTGATGATGTTGTTACTATTTCTGCATTAGCAATTAAATACAAATAATTTCGATAAAGTTTCCGGATGCTATCGTTATATACCTCAGTCACCGCGAAGTCATTGTGACTAATTTTAATATCTTCTAGAGAGTATGGTAGATTAAGCGAGGCGGTCTTGAGTTTACCTAACACTCTATTCGTAGGATAACCAACACCTGTTACTGCGGTGACTTCGTTATATAGTGAATGACCCATTATTAATTATTTAACCGTTTTATCTTAATTTAACAGATTGAAGTTACAAAGACATTTGTAAATATTTATAATGCCTAGGAAGAAAACAAAAAACGGAAAACATAAAATAACTCCTAATCTTATTTTAGATTTATACAAACATACAAAAACATTGCCTGATCCAGAAAATGTAGAAACAGTTGATAAAATAAAAGACCTCGTAAAATACATAGGAGATGAAATTAACATCGACTTAAATGACATCAAAAATTAATTTATCTTGGGAAAGCATAGAGCAAGATATATCTCTATTAACAAAAAAAGTAAAAGATTTTCATCCTACCTGTATACTTGGTATTGCAAACGGTGGAATGATTCCTGCAACACTCTTAGCAAAACAACTAAAGGTAGATAAATTACTCTCATGTAATTTTAAATCTTATCAAAGCGATGCCCCACGTAAAGGTCCTCATAACATAAACGATATAGTTAAACAAATCACTTTCCCGACACAAGATGAATTAATGAGAGAGAGGGTTCTAATAGTTGATGATCTAGTTGATACAGGATTAACTTTAAAAAAAGTGTACGGTAATTTTGTCCTGTATAATGATCAATATAATATAAACTGGGATTTTGCTACATTATATTATAAGCCTAAGACAGCCTTCATGCCGGATTATACGGTAAGAGAATTTGATAATGATGATTGGATAGTATTCCCTTGGGAAAAATAATTACATATATCCAAGCATCTTTAAATCATGACCATCGTCCCAACAAGCAGCAGTAGTGTTTGCTCCATTAAACATTTTAAAATCAAAACCTACCACACCATCATTACCTACTTCACCATTACTACTTAATGGACTGAAAAACTGAGTAGCACTACCATCACCATCGGATAAACCAGAAAAGGCAGCTGACAATTCAACTCCACTAGAACTTGCAGGTTTATTTCTTATCATTAAAATATCATCAGTGGATGTATTATCATACCATACAAACTGAAACAACCCAGCTGTAGCATTTTTAGGAACTCCACTCGGATTTTGATAATTTAACCAATCACACGCAGTAAGAGCTTCTGATTTGGAAATTGTTACAGGAGAGGCAAGGAACTGTAAAGTGCCATCAGCTGTTTTACCATCCCCAAGATTATCTTCAGCAGTTAATTGACCTGTTGAGGTAACAAAAACATTTCGATTACCAGTCCCAGCAAGGTCACTTACAATTGCACTTGTTGTGGTTGTCTTAGTTGTATTAATAGTACCACTAAATGTTACATCACCAGAAATATTACCACCAGAAATATAATCCCCTGTAATATCATCATTCTGTACGTGTATATTACCAAAAGGTATACCAGAGTTAATAGACACCCAGCTAGTAGTAGCACTTGGATCTGTACCTGTCAACAACATTACACATGTAGCACTAGCATGCGGTGTTGAAGTTGTAACACCATCTGCTTTAAAATACTGTAAAGCTGGGAATACAGCTAAGTCACCGGTATGAGCTAAACCACCAGTCGCGGCGGTAGTTAGCTTAGTATGGAAATGACGTGCTAAAGAGCCCGCACTAACAAATACAGTAGTACCTAAAGACCTACCACCAGCAGTAGTACCGTCTCCAACGATTACTCTATAAGCATCTGTAGAATAACCGAGCTCACCTTCACACAATGTAGTAGCTATTCTATCTGTATCAGTCCCGCGACGTAAAAATAATCTAGCCTTCTTAACCTCTGCCATATAAAATATTTAATATCTAGATGTCATTAATACAAGCCTTATTAAATAATTATAATGAACAAAAATGAGACCTATTATGCATTAGCTACACAACAAGGTAGTTCTATTAAACTTCAAGTGATAGAAACAGTAAGAGGTAATGTAGTTAAGACGTATAGATACCCAGGTACTTTAGATGGTTCTCCTGTCATCTCTGGAGATACTGTAAGCTTTACAGTAACAATAGGTTCTTATAGGAAAATGATAATCCAGAATATAAAGACTGGAAAAAAAGTTGAACGTCAGATTCGATAGCATAAATAGTTATGTTATGAATAACTTATTAAATTACTTAACAAAACCGCAGGTAGCAAGATCATACAGTCCTATGTTTGATCTTTTTAATACACTAGAAGAATCGTTTGCCGCACCTGGTGCGTCTTTTTCAAACGACAATATTCGTTTTAACGAAAATAAAGAGAGCTCTAATATTGAGATTGATCTCCCTGGTGTGAAGAAGGAGAACCTTAAAGTCACTTACAACGATGATACAGACGTAGCATATGTTGAAGCTAAACGAACCATTCATACAAAGACTGGTTCTAAGGAAGAAACATATAACCGGTCATTCAGGATTGATGGGCATGATTTTAATACTGAACAACTGAAAGCAGAAATTACTGATGGAGTTTTGCGCATTAATGTTCCAAGAATGGAACGCAAAGAACAAAAAGTAATTAATGTTGAAGTTGCTTAAAGCTTCTTATCTCATATAATATCAGGCGGCGGAATATTTAAAGTATTTCGCCGCCTTTCTTTTCATGTACTACAGGATCTGCTTGAGACCGGACATGACTATTTAATTCTTTTCCTACCGCTCGAACACCGTCTTTATCTGCATATAACTTAAGTGGTAGATTCTTAAACGGATGAGTATGAGGATAGGTCTCTACAAAATTATCATTACTCGGAGCATTTAAAGTTATCATCATTGTACCTGTACCTACATTCGTTCTCTTATTCGAATGAGATTGTACTTCGAAGTTTGCATTAAAAGATAATCCTTCTAATAATTTACCAAACACTACTACTGGTTCTGTCTCTTGTATCTCTACGGGTGCAGATACATGATGTACGCTTAATTCCCCTTCTACATGTGCACCGCCTTGAATAACAACATTTTGACTAACACCTAAATTACTATCTACTAATACCTGCCGACTATTTTTATTACGTAAAGTTAACATCTCAGCAGCGATATCAATCCTTTTAGATGACATATTAATTTCATACTCCGAACTTATATTAACTTGTTGACCAGCAATATTTGTTATAGTGCCTCCGATATCAACACCACCTGTCGACTTAATACTAACTCCTCCACTACCTACTAAGACATTCCATTTATTACCGATGTTTTGTGTATAATCTCCACCAGGGAAGTCATCCTGATGAACATATTCTAATAAAGCAGATTCTTTCTTTGTAGTAGCAACTCCTTTATCAAATGCTTGTACTTGATAATTTTCAATCTTCCCGACTTCATCTATACGCACTGACGGAAAATCATTATAAATTAAACCAATATTCTCTATTTTATGTTTTGTAATATTTACAATTTCACTACCACCTAATCCTAATTTTTTTTCAGTATCAATTATTTTTTGAATTTTTGTCTGGAGATTATCTATAACAGATTTTTCTTTATCTGTTTCAACATCCCAACTACCATCTCGGCTAGACGGACTTTTGCCAGATCCATCACAAACCGGACAGGGTGATTTACCTAAAAACCGAGCAGGACTACCCGGGTCGATTAAATCACTAATAGTACTAGCACCATCTGATTTAACACCTCCAAAAAATTCAAATGAAGCGGTATCACTAGTATAAGCTGCATTTTGTATAATACTTTTAAATGTATATGCATTATCCCATATTTGATCCTTTAAACTCACCTCACTACACAGAGGACATGGACCGGGTGTGCCTACTTTACTTTGCTGTCCTGCGGTCTTCTTTATAAAATCATTCGGATCTATTATAGATTTAGCTCTTTTAAGTTCAAATAACTGTTTACCGTCAGCGACAGACTCCATAAGGTCACGCCATTCCTTTTGATACTCTCTAGTTAAATTACCAATCTTTTTATAATAATCCCCATTAATAATTTGATCATAATCTCTACCGATATAATCATTCTTAGTGCCATTAATAGTAAAGAACTCGTCACCTTGAACTAACTTCTGATTATTTTTTGAAGCAAATTCAATATTAACATCATTATTAAATTCCTTAAACGATCCAGAATAATGAGTTAGCTTTAATGCTTCTTTATTATCAGTACTAACTATTTCTATAGTACCACCCTTTTGATTTATAACATATTTATTTCTATAAATGTCTGTATTGTGATTATAGTCGGTGCTTATATTTTCATACGAACCAGGGTAATCTAAATCAGAATTATATATCGACTTCCATTCAGCTTCACCATACGTAGTCGCAAAGTAAACAGGGTTATCTGGATTACCTTCCGCAAAAAATATCCATATATGGGCTCCTACATTAGGTACACTAAAACTACCCTTTGCACTATTAGAATAAGAAGTAGGGACATAATTATATGAAAACTTATTTACATTATTAAATCTAACTTCATTTTTATTTGAAAACGCATCCGCAACTTTAAGATCGTGATGCTCATACTTCCGAGCAGGCTTTTCACCTAGGCCATCATCATTAAGCTTGTATGTATTACTACCAGTAGGTTCTTCTCCAGCCGCATCCATGGTAGGTATTGAACTATCTTTTTTATTTGAATCAGATATTGTTGCTGTTTGTTCGTATGCATTATATCTAGCAGGTGCCATACTACCTACTAATGGCGAGGCGCACTCAGCCCACGGCACTACAACTTTAAGCTCTTCTATAATATCTGTAATATCACTATCAATATTTTTTCCAATAAATTTAAAAGACTTATCCTCATTTTTTTCATCCCAGTTTTTATACACTGTAGGTGATATATGAGGTACCCATATTTTTATCTTACCTCCTTTATCAGGATCATTATTTTGTATAACTATACCTAAATAATTTCCAAAATATCTATTAGATTCATTTAATTGTGAATCTATATTTGCATTTACGTATATACTCATTTTATTTTAATAACTAGGAACAGGTTGAGATTGTTTAGCCAACTGCATTAATCTAGCACCACCTTTAAAACGACGTGTACTACTTACTATTGAACTGACAGTATTATTACTTACTGCTTGGCCTTTAACAATAGTACGTTCTGCGGCCGCTGTACCATTAGTAGCTGCTTGGTTAGCAACTTGATCACGATAATCTGACTTCCCCATATCTCTCCGGGCTTTTTCTGATAGTGAATCTTGAACTGATGCCGGGGTAGGTACTTTAGGTGTAGCAGGTGATTGATCATCTATTTGATTTTTTGTATCTTTAACTTTATTTGCTTCTTCTCTTTTTTTCTTTCCTTCCTCATAAGAATCCATAAACGCCTTTACTTCAGCAGAAGAAGCAGGAGTAGCCTCCGGACAAATTGATCTGATTGATCCATGTAAACTTTGTTTAAATAATGTTAATTGATGTATTTTAATTTTCTGATACATTAACCCTCGGAGTTCTGCATCAATTTTTTGTTCTAATTGATTTCGGAATTTTCCTAAAATACCATTTAATTTATCTTCAAGATTTATTAAAAAATCTAAAGTAGGAAATTTGTTTATTAAGTCTCTTACTGCCTTATTAATACAACCAACTACTGTTTGCATAAATGTCTGTTTAAGAGCACCTATCTGTGACTTAACAGAATCTAATACTGCGCCACCTAAACTTTGTAATAGATTATCTTGATCTAAACTCACCCCGGTAAATTTTTCCAATGTACCTGTTATTGCTTCTTTCGGTGTTAGCTTCGAGCCTTCTTTAGCTGCTTTAACGAGATCCTTAACTTGTCTAGGGGTAACCGATGCAATGATACCAGTTTTTTTATCACCTGATAACTGATCTTTTATTTTAGTAGGATCTAAAATATCTTTAACAGCATCGATTTTTTTCTTAATTGCTGCTTTTATTATTTTTACCGATATTAAGCTTTTAATGTTTATCGCTATCTCCGGGAATGGCGGTAGCGTTGGGATCGCAAGCTTTTTCTTAATTGCAGCTAAGGCTGCTGCTGCACTAGCCGCGGCACCACCTAGTGCCTTTTTTGCTGATGCTTTTATATCTGACATGTATAATTATTTAATACTTGATCTTTGTAGTAGATATACTATAATAGATGAATGACGATTAACGTATCGCACGAATCTCCAATCACTCTTCTTCCAGAGTCATTATTATACAATGATTATCAATATTGCTTAGTACATTTAATGGAAGAAGAGCCAGAGTATAGGGATTGGTTTTTAGAGCGCTTCCGGGCTAAGAGACCAGATGGAGAAATTCTATTAGATAATTCTATTTTTGAGCTCAAAGAGGCATTTGATTCAGAGAAATATGCAGAGTGGTGTGAGAAGATAAAGCCAAATTATTACATTGTACCTGATGTATTAGAGGATTCAGAAGGTACAATGACAAACTTTCTAAATTTTACACTAAATTATAAGGGCTTACCAGGTGCTACAATAGGAGCTGTTCAAGGTAAAACATGGACGGAAGTCGTTGAGTGTTATAGGTTTATGTCAGCTCATGCTGACTATATTGCTATTAGTTTTGATTTTAGCATGTACGATGTAACTGGTTTTAGTAATCCATTAAATCCTGAAAAATTAATGAGACAGACTACCGGGCGACAGCAACTCGTAAAAAGACTTATTGATGAAGGATGGTGGGATTGGGATAAACCACATCACTTGTTAGGTGCGTCACTTGCTAGAGAGTTTAAATGGTATGTAAATAATAACGTCTATAATATTAGAAGCCTTGATACCTCTAACCCAGTAGTAGCAGGACTGTTAGGGTATCAATATAATGGTGACTTTGGTCTCAATCATAAACCTAGTCAACTATTAGCAGATCTTATTAAAGCTGATCCGGATGAAGACGCAAAAGAGATTATTAGATATAACACAACACAGTTCAAAAAAATTATTAAACGATGAAGTGGGTAGCATTTTTTAGTCAGACAGGATCTGAAATTGTTAATATCTCTAAAAAGATAAATAGGTGGCCTGATCTTGTTGTAACTAATAAACAAGATGATGATACTACAAATGTTGAACTTGTACATCGTTATAGAGATGTTACTGATGATGGTATCTTAAGAGTACCAAAGTGGCCTACTGAACTAGATTACGATAGAGCAGCTGATAAACTAAATTATTCTATTCTAAATGGAGCTTGGCGTGAGAATGTCTTTGTTACTTTGCATGGATATCTTAGAATACTACCAGCTGGATTTACAAGATCATCTAATATCTTTAATGGACATCCTGGAGCTATTCATATACATCCAGAATTAAAAGGATTTAATCCACAAAAGAAAGCTTGGGAAGCAAACCATATTCGAGTCGGGTGTGTTATTCATAAGGTAACCCCCGAGCTCGATGATGGTCCTATTGTAGAAAAGTGTCTTATTAATAATAATTTTGATTCATATAAAGAGCTTGAAAAGGCACTACACGTTGAATCTACAAAACTTTGGATAAATTTTTTAAATGACAGATTACGAAACAATTAAAACATCGGTCGAGAGTGACTACCCTGAGACATGTGAAATGTTAAAGGAACTTCTCGAAGAAGAGTACAGACTCTTTATTAGAAAACAATATGACTACGGTCCTACAAACATATCAGTTGGACAAGACTTATCTAAACCGGATGGCAGAGCAGTTGCTAAGGCTGGGCTAGTCTTCCGTGTTAATGATAAAGTACAGAGACTGATTAATCTCGTCATTAAGAAACGTACTGACGAAGCTGCCAATGAACCTATTCTCGACGCATGGAAAGATTCGAGCTTATATTGCAAAATTGCTCAGATAGTCGATAATGGTACATGGGGCAAATAATATGCTAATATCATTTACTGGAGCTCAGTCATCGGGTAAGACTACATTACTTAATCATTGGAACGATTGTACAAGTCGTTGGAATGTAGTGCCTGAGGTTACTCGTAAACTAAAAAGACAAGGGTTCGACATAAATGACGACAGTGACAACTACACCGACACTCAAATCGCAATATTAACTGATCATCTAAATAATATATTTTCATATTCTAATACAGATATGAATACTATTTTAGATAGATGTCTTGTTGATGGGTTTGTTTACACAAGGTACTTTCGAATGAATGGTAAAGTAGATGAGTTTACGGATAAAGTATTTTCATATATGTTAAACAAGTATATTTCAAGGTATGATTATATTTTTTATACTAGTCCATACGATGTCGCTCTAATTAACGACGGAGAAAGATCTATAAGTGAAAGCTTTCGGAATAGGATTATTAAGCTATATGAAGAATTAATCTTAAACAAGTATCCAAATGTTTTTGTACTTGAAGGGAGTGTTGAAACACGCTATAATAAGATGATAGAAATAATGTATCATGAGTAAACTTGATAATAAAAACGTAAGCAAGCATCTAGGTAAAACTAGTAAATATAAATCCGAATATGATGAAAAGCTCTTAGTAAGAGAGCCCAGATCTAGCAATCGTAAGCATCTTAAAATTAAAGATAAAGATTTACCGTTCGTAGGGTATGATGTCTGGAACGGCTACGAAGTTTCAGGATTAATGGATAACGGGCTACCTGTTAATGCTGTCGCTAAAGTAGTGTATCCGTGTGATAGTAAATATATTGTCGAATCCAAATCTATGAAGTTATATTGGAATAGCTTTAATATGACAAAATTTGGTGAAACTATAGAAGAGGTAGTGACTAATATTGAATACCATGCTACAACTGATCTTAGTAAGCTATTACAGACGGAAGTTAAAGTTAAATTATTTGCCTGTGATACAGATTTAAAAAGAGTATCTAATCCATTCTTAGAATCATATGATGCTGTACCAAATTCATTAGCAATAATTCCAACTAAGAAATATGTACGGTTAGAGCACTTCGTAAAAACGGAAATTAACATTACTAAGTATAAAGAAGATCCATCTATATTTGATACCAAATATACCTCTATGGCAGAGCCTAATAATCTAAATGTAATGTCTTCATTACTTAAAAGTAACTGTCGTGTTACATCTCAGCCGGATTGGGGTGATGTATTTATTCATATAGAAGGACACTGGTTACCTGGTGTAAAAGAACTGCTTGAATATATTGTTTCGTTTAGAGACGAAAATCACTTCCATGAAGAAATATGTGAAACTATTTATAAACGCTTGTACGATAGGTTCTCCCCGCGGGAATTAATGGTTGCGTGTTTATATGCAAGAAGAGGTGGATGGGACATTAATCCAGTTAGAGCTAATAAGATAGAGCTAATTGATAATACTATGTGGGATGAAACTATCCCATGGATTAAGACCATTAGACAATAAAAAAAGGGCGCTCTTTCGAGCGCCCTTCGATAATAAACAATATATCGGCTTACTGGAATACTGTAGACTGCGCTGTAGCAGCACCGCTGTTAAACGTCACTCCCAGACCAACGACAAACACAACATGGTAGTAGTTAGAAGCACCAAAGAGGTGATCAACAACACCATATCGGGTCAACATACCGACCTTCGGATAGAAGGAGTTCGGATCAATTGACCGTTGCACCATAACCGGGATGTAAGGACAGTAAATGATACCAGTATCATAATACTCAGGCCCTTTATAACCAAGTAAGGCGTATTCAACCTTATTATGGCGATTTGTCTCGTCAAGATTATACTGCGCTTCAGTACGTGTATCGCGATAAACGTTAAAACGTCCACCAACGTTACCAACTTTAGCAACACCAACCGGTTGCGTGTTAACGTTACCGTTCATTGTCATCCAAGAGAACTCAGGGAGCATCTCAAGAATAGCACAAACACTAGGTGTAGCAACAATAAAGTTAGCAGCACCACGACGATTGCGAACCGCCATCCTGTTAGCCTCAACAATTAACTTCTGATAGAAGTCACGGTTTCTCTCACCCTGCCAGCGTGCATCAGCAGCGGAGACCTTATATGTTGAAAAACCAGTTCCCGATCCACCACCAATTGCAGCTTGAACCATGCGAATAATCATCTCACGATCGATCTCAGCTTGAATCTCATATGACATAGCATTTGTTAACTCAGCGTCAACATCAATACCATTCATATTCTTAAGATCCTGCTCAAGTTCAACTGACCAGCGAGCGTTCAACCTACGAGTACCAGCCTCAACAGCTGTCTTCTCGAAGCTCAACTCAACTGTAGGAGCGGACTTTGCACCATCAAGCTCAAAAGCTGACAACAAAGCAGCAAAACCTGAATCAGCATTATCTAAACCAGCAGATAACCAGTGAGCACTACCAATACCATCTGTAGTTCCTGCGGACTCACTGAGCTTCACGCCATCCGCGACTGTGGTACTACTTATACCAGTAAACGCAGTGCCAAGATGGTTGTGACCTAACTCACCAGCCGGTGCGCCAGCCGAACCCTTGGCTGCTGAACCTGCGACTGTTGAATCACCGAGGGCTGAACCGCGCTCAGACCGCGAGGCGGTCAAGCCGTCGATAGTATCATTGCTATACTTATAACGTAAAGCAAATGCAAGACCAACTGGTCCACTCATCGGCTGAACACCAACGATCTCGTTAGTGATCAACTCAGGGAATGTACGCCGAATCATCGGAATAAGAATCTTCGGTAGGCGCTGATCGCCTGTTGCATAATCATCACCACTATTGTACGCACCGGCGCCAGCTTGGCCACCTTGCGAAATATTTTGCAGACCGTTACCTAAGGCACTGCCTGCTCCACCGCCGTAATTACCGCCGGCTTCCCGTATACACCACTCTTCTTGGTTCTCAAGGAGAATGGCGGTGTTCATCCGCGTGTGCGGATTTTCAATAGAGTTGACTTTGTCAGAGGTATAGTCCAAAACAGGACTCCACTTCTCCAACAATTGTTCCGCTCTATTATTATCGATATAATTCGTATTTGGACGTGTTGTAGTTTCGTTCATAATATTAATTTTTCCTTTTATTTATAATAATTTTTCCGTTGAATTGGAGAATCAGGTAATATAATACCTCAACATTTTATAATCTCATATCAGCTAATGTTTGAGCATAGTGACCAACAGCAGTTTTAGGTGTTTGAGATTTCTCTTCAACAACTTCAACCTTTGCTTCTTTAGTCTTAGACTCTGTCATAGCCTCTTCTTTTAATAAATCAAGAGACTCTTGAGTTTTCTTGTCAAAAATATTGACTGTATACTCAAAGTTCTCTTCAATAAACGCAAGATCTTTATCTGCGAAAGTCTTTCTTACAAAATTTGTTTTCTTCTCATCAAAGCCGACAAGCTTCTTCTCTAAATAAAGGTCCTTTTTAAGACCTTCAAGCTCTTCAGAAACTGTATTATGAGATTCAGTGAGCTCATTCAGTTCTTTACTTTTAGCATCAATGGTTTCTTTTCCATCCTTAACGGCCTCTCTAATAGAATCATTAGCTAATACCATATCAACCGAAAGCATCTTACGGATATCTGTAAGTAAACTATATGCCCTTTTATTTGTAGTAGCTTCTTCAATTGTCTTAGTAGGAATAGCCTCATCTATATATGAGTCAAGATAATCAGAGACAGATTCAACAACAGTATCTTTTAATGACGTTGCTTCCTCATTTATAGACTTCCGGTAGCGATTAATAACATTCTTTAATTTACGAGCACGATCATGGTCAACTGCCTCAACAACTTTGTTGAGTTTTTTCGTATGGTCCTTATCTATTGCCTCTAAGAGCTCTTCTAACTTCTTAGAGTGCTCTGCATCTTGAGTAGTAAGAGCGGCTTCTGTCGCAATCTTAGTGCGCTCATCAACCTTGGTATCAACTGCTGCATTGAATGCTGTTTCAATTTGCTCTAGACTTTCTTCTGTAAGAACGTCTTTGCCTGTCTCTTTAAGTAAATCAAATATCTTGCTCATGATTAAAATAAATCCTTTTTAGTTGCTTTCGCTATTTTTTGTTTAATTTTGCTCTCAGCTACCGACTTTAAATCCTTACTAGCCGCGGCATAATTTTTGTCAATAATATTACTGACAAAAGATTTGATCTGGTTATTTTGATCCATCGTAATTATTTAATAATATTTACCATTTTTTATATGTTTTTTATAAACTCAATAAACTTATTTCTTAAGTATTGATCAACATCTGTATTTGGTAATTTCTTTAACCCCTCTTCAAACCTATCAAAATTTTCTTCAAAGTCTCCACTATTATTTAAAATCCATTGTTTTGATTCTAATATGCCATTTACAAATGCATCTGAATAGGACGGATCTGCAACACAATCAATAGCGACGAGCTTCATTTCAGTAACATGACCAACTTCACTATCGGTTTCTTGATCAATCTTACCTAACGCTCTTGATGACATCCCAACTCTTACACCATCTAGTACTAATTGCTTTACTATGGTACCGCAAGGGGTTTGTAATATCTTACTCTTACCATAAAAAATGTTACCGTCTTGTTTCATTTCGGTAACTATATGGCATGCTCTTTCTAAATCGACTTCTGCTGTAGTAGGATGATTTAACTCTCCCATTGCTCGTTTAGTATGAATCATTTCTTTTTCATACCGAGTAACTTCCTGCACCATACTATCTAAATCATAAACTCGATTGTTCTTATTAACATCTGAAGCCATCATGTAAGGCCCTTTAATATATAATCTAGATTCAGAATTATTATTCTTCTCTTCTACTATATACTCGAACTCAGAAGGATCAGTTTTCTCTACTAATAACTTAAAGGCCATAGCGCTATAAAATATTTATTGTTTATGCTATCTTTTTCCGTTAAATAATTCCTTTTCAGTTAAAATTAGGAAGTTATAACCATGCTCATCAGCCCACTGTTTTGCAGCTTTCCACTTGGATTGATTAATATCGTACGTAGCTTGCTCATGTAATAACGTACGTTGTTTTTTTCGACCACGCATGACTGGGCGTTGAGTTTGACTGTATGGTTTTATTTCTATTAAGTATTTTACTCTTTTATCTCTCTCTTTTAATACTAAAGTATTATCAACATAATATTTATGGGTTCTTGAATCAATAGGACTTATATATGGTACTATGACACCTTCACTTGTCCATTCAAGTACGTTTGGATTATGGTCGCACCATTTAAAAAAATGTAACTCCCAAGAGCTTCTATATTGTGGATGTTTTTTACCTAAAAACTTTTGACGATTAAGAGGTCTATATATACCATTCTTAAACTCGCCTCTTTTATATATAGCCATTAGCCTACAAAAAACATCGGTGGTGCAGAATCACCAAACCCAGCTGAGGCACCAGTAAAGAGCCGTTCTTCTAACTCTTTTTTCTCCGTTAACCCTTCCTGTAAAATACTAGTATCAAGACCTGTACCGCCAAACAATTGAGCATTACCAAACTTACCTCGAACTCGGCCTAATGTGATTTTAGTTAAAGCAGAAGCATATTGATATACCCATGGCTCTTTAATCACATCTTTAATATGTTTTTCTACATAACAAGTTATCACTCCATAAAACCTTTCATTCTCTTTAGGTTCAGGAATCATAAGTAAGTGTTGATTGCGCTCATTAAACTTAAAGTATCGTTTTGTAGAGAGCATCTTCTCACGGGTTTCAAGCCATTGCTTTAATATATACCAACTAATTAAATCAAACCCATAATTACCCATTGCGTAACTAAAATAAGTTTGTTGCGCTAAAGTTTGTTCAATTGTGAATAATGTATTTAAACTACTACTCGTGGACTCATCATAACTAAATACCTCCATTACCTTTCTATTCTGTCTAGTGAGACCATCCCACCTACCAATAGAAGGGCTAGTGGCCGTGAGCTGACTTATTACAGTAGAATCGTTTACTGTAATATTACGAGTGCCATTTATCTGACCGCCTTGAGTTACCGCTTCTGCTAATACAACACCAACTGATACTTTTTGTGTAAAAGCAGTCCCACCTTGTGGCCAGTATTCAGTGGGAAGAGATGGGACAGAGCTTACTGTAAACATATCATTCGCTGTTGTATTAGCACTACCATACGGTGTGAGTTCAACTTGTACTCCAGAAATTCCAGGGTTACCAGGTGCTACTGTATTGACTGATGATAAGCATAAAACAATAGCCTTTTCTACTGAAGCATTACCATCATCTAAAGTCATCACAAATGTATAATCAGAAGGATCAATAATCGCATCTTCTGAATCAAATTCGAATAAAGGAATCCATCTTGCTAATTCTGCATTAGCAGGCGCACCTGAATCGTCTCGAGTAGCATCCGCATCAAATGACGCGGCTGAGGTTGGCGGATTGCTTTGCTGTTGAGAAATTGTAACTTCAACTTCATCAGTATATGTCGCAGTCAATTCCGGGGTCAAAAGAAATAACTTTGAAATATCTAAGCCCTGACCAATTGTATATTTGGTACTATCAACAACTAGATGCTCTAACGTATAACCAGCGAACTTAGTAAACAGCTCTACTGCTAATGTTATATTAGTAAAGATTTGATGACCATGTAACTCAAGATTAACAATAGGATAACCTAATGAGTATGTAATCCTATCAGCTAAACTCGAATAAGTATCAACTGTACTTGCAAGATATGTAGAGTATAGATGACTTCCTGCAGTTAAATAATTATCGTTCCACGTACTTGTCGCCACATAATTATTTATGTTGGCAACGCTGAAGTTTCTCCGCCTGCAGTAGGTTCTGGTGTAGGTACTTCAGAACCAGGACCACCTGCAGGTGCGCCTACTGGACCGATTTCGGGCGGAATTTCTTCACCGGGCGCTCCAGCAGGCGGTACACCACCAACGTCACCACCCATAGGAGGCGCCGCTCCACCACCAGCGGCCCAATCAGCACCACCACCTCTAATTTGATCTAACTCGAACTGTAAAGCAGCATCCTTTCTTAACCACTCCCTATTAGCTTTAATTTGCTCATCTGTCCATCCAAGATATTCCTTTTGACCGTATCCTTGTGATATAGATTCATTAGCAACGACGTTAGTAAAGTTATTAAGTTTAAGATCCATTATTTGTTGCTTACGTAATTCAAAATAATTCCGAGGTGGAACAAATTCTAAATCAAATACATTCTCTCTCATTTCAAAGTCATCCCATAAATGCTTTAATTTGAGATGTGTGATGAACGCTTCTTTCAGCCCCGATGCAAACTGTTGTTGGAGCCTAACAATAAAATTAGCAAACTTTAATTCCTCTCTTAAAACAGTTGCATCGGCACTGTATTGAGAGGTTTCAGTTTCGACTCTATTAGTAGGCACCTTAAGAGCCTTATATAACTTTTTAACAAAATAGTTTAAGTCATCTAACTCACCCAAATTTGCACCACCGGGGAGCGTTTTAACTTCCGTACCAGTACTACCTTCTCTTTTTGGAAACCAATAAGCATCCAAAATGGATTGCGGGTTAAATGAATCTACTCTCTTGTTCTCATCTAAACTAAATGTTTTCTTGCTCCAATAATTTTGCATTAAGCGGCGCATATACCCTTCAGCTTTAGGAGTACTCATATTACCGACGTCAACATTAAATACTAGACGCTCTGGAGCTCTCACTAATCGATATATAATAATCGAATCTTCAATTAAAGATAACTGTCTATAAGCTCTTCGGGCGTTCTCAATAAACGGAATCCTAAATGATTTATTTTCATTCCACGTACCAGAATTTATATAAGTAATCTGATTCTTTTCCATTGGAATAAAATCTTTATCTTTCAAAGTAGAAAACTGTTCTTCTGCTTCCTTATGATGTTTTGCCTTTCTAAGTAAATACGCCTTAATCATCATATTTTGAAAGTTGTCATAGACAGGGTCTATAGCTTGTGTTGGAACATTTATAACACCTAAGATGCCTTCCTTAACATGCTTCTCGTGAATTATGTTTTCAAAATATAACTCACCATCTACTAATAATGATCGTACATATTCCCAGCCGCGCTCTTTAATGTCAAACAAATTAATAAACTTACCAAACTCGTCATTCAACTGGCGCTTAACTAACGGATCAAAGTCTACTACATCTCTTAATTCTAAATTAATTATATTACCATGTTCATCTTCATTAAGAAAATCATCGCAAATTTCATCTAATGCATCTGCTACCTCAGCAAATTGAGCCATTACTCTATAATCCCTAAGACGTCTATACTTATCAACATCAAGCGAGGCATACATTAACTCCGTGTATGCCTTATCCGCTAAAAAGGAGCCTACAGGATGATTAGCTTCTGGTGTCTTAGGAGCAATAATAGAATGCTGTGCTAATAACTCTTTGCGTAAAGATCCTGCTTTATAAAAATCTTTAAACTTAGGGTTCTCTTCAGTTACATCATCTATAATATCACCCGGTGTTCGATAGGGTAAATTATTTTGAATAAATTTTTGTAACCCTCTTCCAAATGTGCCTTTTTTTCCGTCGTCCATTGTAATATTATTTATGCATAGCTGTTAAGTGTCAAACCGTCCAGTAGCAGGAGAATTAGTAGAACCGGCTTGCCAATACAATTTACCGGCTATCATTGCTGTTACTGCAGATTGCCGAGAGTCTACAACTTTCATGTCATAGTTTTTATATCCTATATCTAAATCTTCACCTCTATATGCAGATAAATTAAACATAGATGCTACATTATCTATTCTATTTGCTTTCGCGACATTCCCTGATCCCGAAGCCGCAAATAGAATCCCAATAACTTTCCATGCGGATAAAGTAGGATTACCTTCATTAAATAAAGCATATACAAAACTACCAGAATCACCACCGGTTGCTGCAATTACGCCTCCGCTTAAATATATTGATTCAACAAATCCAATACTACCTAAATTATCTCCATAATTAACATTATGAGCTCCCGTAACATCGTAAGCACTCAACCAACAAGTAGACGTACCATATAGTTTACTACCAGGCCAGCCTACAGGACCATTTGTTCTTCCTGATCTAAAAACAGGAGCATATTCATTACCTCCACCTGCCGCTAAACTGTTTATTTCATCTGTAGTTGCAAAATCCATTGCAGAAAGTCCTTGGTAGGTACCAACCATGTCTTCATCTTGTCTTGCAAGTAAATACTGCTTCCAACTTTCAGTTGTACTAAACAGATCTGATACTGTAGTGTCTAATGCAAAAATTGCTACGTCTAGTTTATTATTAGTAGATGTAAAAGGATAAGCTCGTTTTGTTGTACCTACCTTTAAAAGATCTAATTGTGTTTTTGGTTGGGAAAGTGGAGGATTGTTGCTACCATTACCCTCATCGCCAGATGATCTTTGATAAACTGAGTATCTTGTTTCATTTAAAGCTGTAGAAGTAGTTTCAATAGATGAAAGTATTGACCAATAAGTTAAACCATATTGATTACAATACGCAGACGTAGGTAATGTATCTCCTCGTACTTGATGACCACCTAGAACGTGATTATTACTAACACCTACTACAGTATTATCATCCAAATCTATACACAAGCCACCCAAAGTACCTATTGGCATTGACCAACCCGGGCTCGGATATACACTCCCGTCACCGTACCCGTCGTTTGGAAAAGAGCTACATGATAGACCACCTTTTAAGGGTCTATGTTCAACTCGATGACCACTACATGGCATTACCCAGGAAGATTCATCATCTATGTCAAATACAGTCTCATGACATTGAGCGATAGGTATATTATCAGTATCAGCTACTTGAACATCTGTTTTTACCGGTTCGCTTAAACCAGGTATAATAATACTTTCTGGGAATACATCATTACTATCAATTTGATCTAAAGGTAATTTCTCTTTTGTTAATAATGTAATAGCTACATCACCTGTGTCTTGACCGTTTGTTATCTTATGACGAAAGCCTACAGATTTCCAAGTTGAGTTAGAATTAAACAAATTATTAATTTCATCTTGTATAAGTCGAAATTCTTGTGGACTATAATTACTCATAACTTACATATATTTGATTTGAATGATCTGTGACAGACTGAGTTGTAAATTTAATATTTGTAGACCAAATAGCGAAACCAGCTGCATTAATTGGTATTACATTTATAACACCATAACCAGAAGTACCAAACGTACTTATCGTTGGAAACGTAACAGTCATACTGTTGTAATTATTTAATGTATAAGTTCCGGAGCTTGTTCCAGAAGTTATAAAAAATCCAGTCAATGGCGGCTCAATTGTCGCACCTCCAGATAAATAGGAAAGAGCCGATACTGCAGTTAAGGCATGAGTCCCTGCTTGAAGCAATCCAGCTAAATCTTCATTACCAAATGTACTTAACATTACTCCTTGTATAGAGTCAAAATTATATCCTTCGAATGTTCTAGAGCCAGAAAACCCACAAGTAAGAGTTGTATATGTATTACCAGCGGTAAACTCTGGTTTACCATATAGTACTCTATTATCAAAGTTACCGCTAAATGCTGTAACTTCAGTTAATATAGAATCATATTTTATAAATTTACTCATAATTAAATGCACTTACTGGTACGAAATCTTGATCAATAGTAAAGATATTCTTAACATCTTCAGTGCTACCTTTAAACAACCATCCTTTCATAAGAAAATTTGTGTTAGTAATAACTCTAGCAGGTTGAGCACCGGACACCTCGATAGGATATTCCAAAGTTAAATTACCGTCCCATAATACTTCAGTCCTAATCTCCAAATCGTTTGCTAAATTTTGTGATGATGGTACCTTCCAGCTTATAATAATATATGGATTATTATATGGTACAAAATTACTTAAAATTTGATCCATGTCAGTCTGAAATTTTGTCATTATAGACATTGATACACCTATATTAACTGGTATAGGTGTCTTTAAATGATCTGAATCAATAGAACCAGCACTAACACTAGGAGATTTACTATAATAGAATCCTGGTATCTTATTAAACACTCTGTCTTGATCACGAGAAATAGAGGTATAATGTACTGCAATTGTTGGGAGCTTTAAAGTTTGAGCTTTATTAACTATATCTTGAAGCGCTCTCTCTTTAGGACCATAATAGAATCCAACCTTTAACTGATCAACAACGGCCTTACTCTTATTATATCTATTAATGACAATACTATTAAAGGCAGTAATAAACTGCCGTATCATATCTTTTAGCTCAAAACCATAATATTGGTTTTTCATTATAAATACTTATTAAATAAACCGGTCTAAAAAATACTCTGGTAACAGAGTTCTGTATTCCGGTAATAACTTTCTTATGCCTCCTGCGTCAATAACATATGTAGTACTGTAATCATTTTCATCTCTAGTACACCTACCACACTGCTGAATAAACGTAGTAAACATTTTATTTGTATACCATTTAAAATCGTTTTTGGACATCTCTTTTACTCTTACATCTCCTAAGTCAGGCCATGGACATTTAATAATAATACAAAACCGTGAAGCATCTCCTTTTAAATCGACTCCAAAATTTAATGACGGGCTCGCTAAAACAGTAGGCTTAGAACTGGCAGAGTGCTCTGTTAATATGTCTACATTATCTTTATCACCTTTTATGCGGTATAATACTCTATCACTTTTTAATTGATCTTTTAACTTCAATGTTAAAACATTTGACTGAGTATGAATCAACCCCTTTACATCCTTATGTTCTTCTAAAATTTCCTCTACGCACTTAATTACCTTAGGAAAATATCTATCAATATTCTTTTTTGAGAGTTGAAACGTACCAAATATAATCGGAGAAAGAACTGGATCAAATGATGAGGGTAAGTCTATATATTTAAAATCTTGTTCTTCTACTCCAAGAGTTCTCATGACACGCCTATAGTCAACAAACGTAGCAGACATAAAGAGTACCTTGTCGGCATATTTAAATAAGTGTTGCGCTAACACATCAATCTTTTTAGGTATTAATTGTATATATTTTTTATTATGATTAAAAGCTTTATTAATAATATATTCAGATTGTTGCCAGGTATCAATAACAAGAGACAGATCTCCCTTTAAATCAGCAATAAATTTAAATTCTTTCTTTACCGCATCGCTAATTGTTTCAGAGTGCTTTTCAAACATTCGAAGCAACTCAACATATCTCCCTTCTAATTCACTTTGTAATTTAATTAAATTATTATGAAACCGATTCCTGTTAGATGAATACAACAAACTAAAACTATACTTGTTTAGCTTATTCAATTCAATACTACAACTAAACCGACTAACTATTATATTTTCTAATTCAGAAGCCTCGTCACATACAATGAGCTGTCTGTATTTTAAATGATCCGGTTTGTGAAAAAAGCTCGAATAACTCTCTACGCTTATCTTTGCAGTAATAGATTTATTTTTAGCTTCATAATAATCACATCTATTACAGTCCCAGCATTCCTTTTTTAATTTAGAACTAAAAGTACATGGTGCGGCGTCGGCAAAACTTCTCTCATCTAAATTACAAATATACGAACTCTTACCTTTAAGGGTTTTTATATCTTCAAAATCTCTAGTATACTGATCCTGTAGTGCCTTTGTGGTTGTTAATATCGATGTACCATAATTTTTATTTACAAAATCATCTGCATATTCATAAACTAATTTACCGTTATCTCGAGATGTCTCAAATGCTCTATAATCGGAGACAATCTTTGATAACCTAGATGGTAATTTCTGTAATCCGTTTGCTATTGTTTTTGCAATGAAACTCTTTCCACAGCCTGTCGGGCCTTGCATAACAACAAACCTATTATCCTTAAACGCATCAAGTATATTAGGTATAGCGTACTGTTGACTCGAAGACGGAGTATATCCTTTCGGGAAGTTCTTAAGACCCATTCGTATATTATAATACTTCTATAGAGAGAAGCAAGTCATGATATTTGTTGCGTTGATTTTTAATTAACCGATTAACCCGCGCCTTCCATATAATATCATCCTGATGTATGTGTTGTAGAGTATAATCGAAATAAATGAAGTTCTTATCAGTAATAATATTAAAAGGATATAATAGCTCTACTTTTTTATTATTACTAAATAATAATTTAATATTAAAATCCTTTATATCATATAACAGAATTTGTCCAGTACCGAGAGTACGTTTTTTAGATGTAATCTTAACAGTAGAAAGTAACAGCTTTTTTAATATATTATCAACACCGTCGTATGTCATGTATTCATAAATCCCATCTTCTCACTAGCAGACATTGGAGAAATTTTCTCATTTAAATATGTCCAAAATGTCTCGTCAGATTCTAAAGTACTAATTAAATCTACTGAGTCGCAATTTATAGTCCTATACCCTTGCATTAAAATATCCCAAACTACAATTAAATTTTCTTGATTAGGATTGTAGCTAGGAGCCTGACGTGGTGGGTCATAATTTAAAACAGTACGACCTTCCACGGAATTTAAAAGCTGTGCGTTATTAGTACATAACATTCGTCTAGTCGTCGGCCGGCCAGGTTTAGGATTCCGTCTTACGAACTTTACCTCACATACCTTGTCTAATAATATGGCTTTAAGATTAGCTAGACTTGTTATCATCGTCTTCTAGGTCTTGACAAATTCCAAAAAAGCGCTGTTCATTTAGAAAGAGACAATCTCTAAGAGACTGATCATAACCAACTACTCGTAGATTGTCAACCTTAATACCTTTATCATCTGGAAAGCAAACTACATCTCCAGGTGTAGTAAATTTACAATGCGGGCCGACTAATATAACTCTTGCTAGACGCCATGTACGTTTAACCTGAGACAGTGGAATGTGTATGCCGTTCCGTATAACAGACCGACCATCATTTGATAAGTCTACATATTGTGCTAAAACAATATCGTCCATAACTTTGCTCAATTTATATCCTTGAAGACTAAATGTATCAGTCTCTTGATACGTCTCTAGGTCAATTAAGCTGCGCTTAGCATCATGATCAAAAGCCTCTCGTTCACTATCAGTCAGATCTAACTTATTTAACTCCGTTTCGTATTCTTTCTTTAACTGTTTCTCACTCATACTTTTTAATATTTATCTTAAATGTTTCTGAATACAAATCCACCTCACGTCGGGACAATTCATACCGTTTACAGACCCTTTCATATATCTTTTTATCCTTTTTTATTTTTTTAGTATAATTAATATATTTTCTTTTTGTCTTTGGAATTAAAGCATGTAAAAAATTATAATGATCAACATTTATACTAAAAACTGATCCATACATATTAACACTATTGTTTATTACTGAGACAAATCGAGCATTAGCAAATGTCACGTACCTGTTCACTATGTATGGAGAATATATTTGTGCAGATGTGGCATCTATATCAATTTTATCCTTCTCGAACAAAATATTAGTTACAAAATCAAAAAAGTTGTTTGCTTGTTTCATAATACAGACAGTCTAAGATCTATTACCAGGTTTGAGTGAACTTTTTGAAAAAAAATTTGGATCGCGTATACAACCTCAAAAAATTCAATTCTAAAAATGCAAAATAGCAAAATCTCCCAGTTTTTGCAAAAAAAATTTGGACATAGTACCAAGACTCATACGGTTAATTTGGTTGTCGCGATAAACGCGTCATCCGTCATGGAATAGTACAAATCCACCACGATTTTCATGAATTCCTCCACTTGATTGTCGGTTAAATTAGTGGAAAACGCAAAAGACGGTGCCTTTCGACCAGCAATTACATTAATTGCAGTGTGACCGATAGCGACATTGTCTTTTGAATAGGTTATACTCACACTGCACTTACCTTTTGGTTGAATAATACCATGTTGCTCGAATTCTTTATGTACAATTAAGTCATCACCATCAACTTCAATAGGAGTCTTTAAATATTTCGTTGACAACAGGTTCGCAATTTGTGTATTGAATAATCTTTGAAAGAAGACAGCACCCATAGGGCATAAATTAGGAAGCTCCCAGCAAAAATTGACAGCATCGTCAGAATAAATAAAATCATTATTAAGAAGGTCTTCATTATCAATCATCCCATCCGCTTCTACCTTCATTGGTGCTCGAAACGCAACAATATTTCCAATCGGGAGAGTCTTTTTCCGAAAATATTTATAAGCAAACCGGTGGTGAATTAAATCTCCATCATACAGATCGATATCTTTTAAAATCATATAAAGATTATATGATACTTACTACAAACATCAAGTATATTTCTTTAAGACCATATTTATAATATCTGTTGTATGATAATTTGTATAAGATAAGAAATGAGCACGACCACTATCGATTAAAGATTGATCGTATTTAGCTAACTCTCTTAATTCAGTCTTCCAGTTATTTGAATCCGCAACACTGTGTAAGGCATAGTCAGCACCACAGCTATCTAAAACTTTTTCTGTCATGTTTATTACAGGTGCATTGTGATAAATTTCATCTACGTACTTACATGCTTCTAACATTTTAACTCGATCCTCATATGGTATAATAGGATCTCTTTTATAACTTCTAACTAAATCATCTGACGCGACACCCACTATAACTTTATCATAAATATCATATACTCGCTTCAATAATTCTACATGACCTTGATGAAATAAATCCCATACTCCCTCAACTAAAACTGTAATATTATTTTCTTGAAATAAAGTTTTATTAATATCTATTTCATGCTCTTCATAATACTCTTTAGTCATTGGTGTTAGCCACGAATTACCAAATCTTAATTGTAAGTATTTTTCTGTATATCTCGGTACCGGGAATTTGTACCCGTACAATTCCATCTCATCTAATTCTTCAATAAAATATTTGCTTAATCTAGTTTTTTGAATGTCAAATTGATATTCATTAATTAATTTTTTACTATCTGACATCTCATGCCAGCATAATAAATCCACCCACATACTATATTTCTGACGTTGTGGAATATCAGTCATACGCATAGTGTCAGTTAATCGAAGAATAGAATTTTCTATTTCTACGACATATGATATATTAGCATTCTTAAATACTTCTCTAATTTTATCATAATCTTTAAAGAGAAAGCTAACATCAAAATCAACATCGTTTAACTTATTATCAGAAGAACAAATTCCTTTAGGAGTTACATCACTACTATTAATTGCTTTATCTCTATAACCATGTAATAATGTTCCGTAATCGAGCCAATGCTTGATATTATTATTTGATAATAATTTAGATACTTGATGCAAATAATTTATTGCTAATTTAATATTAATATTTATAAATAATTAAAATATGGCACTACTGTTCACAGCCACAGATTGGCACGAAGATGATTTTGATCCTGCAAATGTTTCTCTCGCACAATGGGAGTTTATATATGAACGCGGAGGTTGGGAGATGCAAGGCTCAGGCCCGGGAAGTCTTTTAGAGTGTAACACTGAACTAATAGAATGGTTAAAAAATTTTATTACAGCAAATAATGCATCGAGTATACTCGATATAGGGTGCGGTGATCTTCAATGGATTGTTCAAGTGTTAGATGGTATGACCTACAAAGGTGTTGACTGGGTCACAAGTATTATAAATACAAATAAACAAAACCACCCAACATTTACTTTCTCAACAGAAAATATCATGAGTGATAACTTTCAACCAGAGTATGCCGATATTTTAATATGTAAGGATGTATTGCAACATATGCGATTATTAAGTAATGATTTAATTAATAAGATAGAACAAGTAAATTGTAAACATAAAATTTTTATTATACCTGACTGGATGTTGTTAACAGACAGTTTAACAGGAGCTGGATATACTTTTTCACAAACATATTCAGCTGATGAAGAGAAATATATATACTTTAAATCTACTTAATATTTTGTAGGGTCGAATGAAGCCTTTTTATATCTTTGTTGTCGAGTAGTGAACCGTTTACTAATTTGTTTTTCATTATCTATTTGACTCTCAAACATGGTATTTATACATAAAAATGGATGAAAAACATAAGCATTATAAAATTTACGAGCCCAAATTGATGCAGATAAAGTCGCAATAATACCATCAGATGGAAGTACAATAGGGTAATTAGTAGCTAATAACTGTTTAGCTATCTTAGCAGTTAAAGAATAACAAACCGTACCACCATGCTCCCTATAACCGGTATAAAAATAATCATTAACTTGTTTTCTTTTTTTAACTAATAGTGGTTCTCTTTTACCAGAAAAATCACGCCAAGAATGGAAATGAATTATATCCCAGTCTTTAGGTATATACTCTTTCCATTCTAAAGCATTATCACATAATTGTTCATTAACAATGGCGTCGTCTTCTATAACAAGAAACGTTTTGACATTATCATCTACCGCAGTTTTGTATGCTTTAATATGACCATAAGAACAACATATTTCTGATAAAGATAATGGATGAGGTGAACCTGATATATGACGAGTATTATCAAACTTAGCAGCTTCTGTTTTAAAAATATAATCAAATCGAAACTTCTTTCGATTATTTTTTCCTTTAATAAAAAAATCACTTGGAATGATACTGCGAACAAACTTATAATTTTCAATACTACATTGGTTAAAATGATTTTGTATATATTCTTTTCGAGCTGGATCACGTCCCCATACTACATATATTTTATCAAATAATGTATCCAGCATTAAAGATCATTACCGTAGGAGAGTTTCTTTATAACCTAACATGTCCCATGTTTCAGTATCAGGTGACCAATAAACAACAATACCAATTGGAAGCTCGGCTGTGTCAACAAACTCGTCGTTAACAATACCTTTTTTAATTTTTGATTTTTCAACAAGAAAGACCTTTTCTTTAAAATAAACAGACTGACACTTACGTTTATATTTTGTCTCGTATGCTTCTTTATCTAATCCTTTAGTCCAATCCCATATTAAAGGATTCCAAAAAACTGAAAGATTAGGTTTAATTTTTGCTTGTAATGTTTTTGTGCCTAAAAATGTAATTTCTTGTACATCTTCTTTATCCGGCTTATACTCGACTCCGTTAAAATGAACAGATACATCTTCAAGAATTATCTCGTCACTATCGATAGTTGGTTCTGCAACTTCGTTAAGTTTTTTTGTAGCTCTCTTAGTCTTTGCCTTAGTCTTAGTCTTAGTCTTAGTTGCTGTCATAATTGCTATTGAAATAAATGTTTATTCTTGTAATTAATTATACATGTCAGATGATCTTGCAACTAGGTTTTGTGATCGGCCATGGACGTTTTTAGAAGTACAAGAAAAGGCTTTATATAACTGTTGTCCGCGGTGGGTTAACCTCAACAAAATAGGAGACATTACTCCAGAATTAGATTTCGCAAAAGAATGGAATAGTGAGCGTAGTAAGGCGTTTCGGCGAACTATCCTAGATGGTTCTTTTAGTATGTGTAGTAAGGAGGAATGTCCTATGATTCAAAATAAAACACTACCAAAACGTACTGATATATTAAACGGAAAACATGGTGAAAAACTAAAACAAATCGTAGAATGGGAATTAGATATATCCGATCTACCACACACTATTAATCTATCTTATGATAGGTCTTGTAATTTAGAATGTCCTAGTTGCAGAAAGCAAAAAATATTTTATAACGAAAAAAACTTCCCACGACAATATAAACAAGTATTAAAAATTAACGATAAACTTTTAAAAATGATTCACAGCAAACCCCATACAGTGAATCTTAATATAACAGGTTCCGGGGATCCTTTTGGATCACCGTCGTTTTTTGAATTAATGAAAAAAATTAATCCACGACTTAACCCTAAGATTGAATTAACATTACAAACAAATGGAGTACTTTGGGATGAACAAAGATGGGCAAAATTAAAAAATATACATACATTAAAAATATGTACTATTATTAGTCTAGATGCTGGTGTAAAAGAGCATTATGATAAAGTCAGAGTAGGAGGAGATTGGGATCGGTTAATGAACAATTTAACTTTTATAAAATCTCTTGATTTACCATGGGTTAGATTAGACATGTGTGTACAAAAAAACAATTATCAGAGCATACCTCAATTTATTAAAATAGCAAAACAATTTAATTTTGATTCCTACACATCGAGAATATTTAATTGGGGAACATTTAAAGATAATCAGTTTAAAGAGCACAATATTTTTGACATAAAGCACCCCGAGCATAAAGATCTATTAAAAATAATAAATAAAGACTATCACTATGAAAAGCACGACTGGGGTAATTTGACAGATTTTATCAAATGAAGTTAGCAGTATTATTATATGGGCAACCCCGATTTTGGGATTTAAGTTACGAGAGTATTATACAAGAAACTACTTTCGATGGATGTACAACTGACTATTATTTTCATTTTTGGGATAAAGTAGCATATGGGCACCACGACTGGGAATCGGGATATGATTTAACACAAGAGATCAAAGATAAAATAGTATCTATTTACAAACCGAAAAAATATTTATTTACTGATTATACGTCTTTAGAAAAAGTAGAGGAAGAAGTATTTAAAATAATAGAAAAGTTAAAAGGTAATTTAATAAAGACGTTAAATCTATCTAAGAGTATATTCGAAGTATGTGAACCGGAACACCTACGATATTATCTCGGTCAATTTGTATCATTAGATCATGGAGCAAATTTAATAGAAGAGGATTACGACTATATTTTTAGAATAAGAACTGATTTATTATTTGTCACTCCAGATTTATATAATAATGAAAGGGATTATATAACAGATAAAAAACTATTTTATCATAGATTGCATAAAAAAGAAAAAGGTATATTTTGTAAGTTTGGAGATCTGTTAATATGGGAAGGTGCTAAAGACGTGTCTGGTGATCATACTGATCATCAACCTATAAAAAGACCTCAATATGAACAATTTTCTTTTTTAAATAAAAAAATATATGCAAAAAGACGAAACAAAGGTATAAATGACATTTATAATCCTAAAACTCAATATTTACATATGAAAGATTGGTATATATTAGGATCAGGGCAAGAAATGCTATTAAGTATGAAGCAATATATTAATACTATTATAATTATGATCGAAAAATCTAAACAATTTCTATTAAAAGATGGTATTGATATTAATTGGGCAGCTGGTGAACTCGTATGTGGAGAGGTCTTAGGATTATATGGTATAAATGCAGCTGAGCTAGGGTTTGAGTATATAGATAGAATGATTATACCTAATAGGTTTTTAAAAATCGCTAATAAAGATACAAAGCAATGTATATTAGATAGACCTCATGTAAGAGTATTAGCAGATTCTGATATACCCTTAAAGGACCAATATAAAGAAATTATTAAACCCTACCAGTATGAAAAATGAAAAGAGATGAATTACCAACATTAATTCAAGCCGAGCATCCTATAGGAGTAGAATTAGGTGTCGCTGGTGGTAGATTTAGTCACGAACTTATAAAATTTAAATTTAAAAAATTCTTTTGTATAGATAAATGGAACGACAGACACGATGTAAAAGAATATTATGACGCACTACATCGACTTAATAAAGAAAACACATTTGTACTTCGAAGTACATTTGAAGAAGCAATTGATTTATTTGAAGATGAATATTTTGATTTTATTTACATCGATGGATATGCACATAAGGGACAGAAAAACATAGAGACTCTTTTTAGCTGGTTTAAAAAATTAAAATCAAGTGGTATATATAGCGGACATGATTATAATGAAAAAAAATGGCCAGAAAATGTAAAATGTATTAATGCTTTTCTAAAAAAAATAAATAAAAAACCTAAATTTACTGAAGAAGAATGGGCATCATGGTGGATAAAAAAGTAAAAAAACACTTTTTAGGTTTTCATACCGTCTTTAATGTACATGAAAACGTACAATGGTTAGAAGAATTTTTAATTTATTATATTAATTTAGGATTTACTCAATTTTATTTATATGATAATACTAATTGTCATGGCAGACAGCCGGATGTCCACGATCAATTGTGGGTGAGTTACAAGATTAACGGATTAAACAAATATGGATTTAAAATAAAAGAAAAACCAAGTGAAGTAATTAAAGAAATTATAAAAAAATATAAAAACTATATAACATATATTAAATGGGAGCCAAGAGATAAAAATAATGAAATTTTCTACGGACAACCTGAAGCGATAAATCATTTAATAGACAATTTCTCTGATGAAATAACATGGTGTGCATTTTTTGATTTAGATGAATTTATATTCAGTCCTAATAATAGTGATTTAATATGTTTATTAAAAAACACAAATAATACCGGTAGTATACTATTAAAACAAAAAAAATTTTTAGATAGACACTTGAGTACTGAAAAATTTATAACACAAGAATTTAAAGCATTAAATTTATTGCCACATACTATAAAAGATGAAGATGGTTTAATTAAGAGATTAGATGATAATGTAAAGAAGATTAGAGGTTACGGTCACAAGCACATCGTTAATATAGATAATTATAAAGGTATAAAAAATATACATACCTTTGTTAATGAAAATATTATAAAGCCGAGACATACAGAATGGAGATTTAACCATTATAATTCTAACCATATTTCTAGAAAATGGATTAATGACTATTTAAATTTAAAGTGTGATAAATTATATAGCGGAGAAGATACAGGAATGAAGAGATACAGCTATTTATTTGTATGAAAATTATTGAACTATTAATTATCATAAGTATTATTTTTATTTTAGTAGCTTTGCTAGCAACTAGTTTATCGAAAGCAAAAATATCAGCTCAACGAGCGCAATGTCTAAATAATGCAAGAGTTTTAAATATGATAAAGGCAGAAGATCACTCTATAATTTTTGGATTTAATTATGATAACCGTTATATAAAAAAAATGCGAAATTATGGAGACGTTATTGTTGTGAATTGTTATAGCTGTCACCCACAGATCATTGATTTTGATCGTAAAGAAAAATTATACCCGGATTCATTTCCTTAAAAATATGAATGAAATAAATATTTTTGAATTTCTTAAATCATATAAAGATAAAAAAATAATTTATATTATTAATCCCGGTAATATAGGTGACGGTCTTATTAGCTATGGTACGTTTAACGTTTTTGATAAAGTAGGGTTAGATTACACGATAAGCCATAAACCATACGGGCATGTATATGAAAATAAAATTTTATTTTATGCAGCTGGGGGAAATACTGACGACAAAAACCGATTTTTAAAAAGAAATTATGCAAACAATGAGATCGTTATGTTACCGCATACAATATTCTTTGGAGGTGGAGGAAACTTAATTGGATTATATAAGAATTGTTATAAGTTTCTAAAAAGAAATATAAAGAAACATAACATTGTTCTATTGCCACATACTATAAAAGATGAAGATGGTTTAATTAAGAGATTAGATGATAATGTTAAAATTATTTGTAGAGAAGTAAAATCATATCAGTATGTACGTAGTGTGATTCGAAATAAGAACAATGTGTTTATTTCGAAGGATATGGCTTTTTATATTAATAATATAGATGAATATAAAATAAGAAAAGGCACCGGTACAGGTAATTGTTTTAGAACTGATGTAGAGAAAACTGACATAGTTATACCACAAAATAATAAAGATATATCAATTGGAAGTATTAGTTATAAATTAAGTAAAGAAGAAATAATATCACGCTGTCTAAAAATGCTTGAATATTTATCACGGTATGAAATTATTAATACTAATAGACTACATGTAGCTATCGCCGGTGCTTTACTGGATAGAAAAGTCAATTTATGGTGTAATAATTATTGGAAAAATAAAGAAGTGTATGAATATACTTTAAAAAAATATAAAAACGTTGTTTGGTGTACAAAAAAATTATAAATTTATGAAGCGTTTAGCAGTATTAATACATGGTCAACCAAGATTTATAAATTATACGTGGAAATTTATAAAAGAAGAATACACTATACCAGATATTGAAACATATTACTTTGCTCATATGTGGGAGGATGTTGGTTACAGTCCTCATTGGTTACAGTCCTCAAAACAGTATCGATAATCAATATACAAAATTAAATCTACCGGGTAGTGTAAAAAAAGATCTTACGTTATTAAAAATTGATAATTACGATATTCTATATGATGTTATACGAGATTTTCATCCTAAAATAACAGAGATTATGCTTAATGAATATACCTCCGTCAGTTCTGATAAGATACCAGCGTTAGGTTATCGATACGGGCAATATGTAAGTAAGCAAGAGGCATATACACTGTTAAAAGAATATGAAAATAAAAATAATATTAAATTTGACATTGTTGCAATAATAAAAACTGATTTTGTATATAAAAATAAACAATGTTACGAAACTGAAGAAGAGTATATACAAGAAAAGATTAATTTATATAAAAATATAAACATAACTTCAAACTTATTAAAAAATGTAAGCGGACAATATAAAGAATATTCAACCTATAATAATATGGTAGATGCATATAAGATACCTTATAATAAACTAGTAAGCTTACAATACAAAACCCCTTTTGATAGATTACGATTAAATGATCATTGGTTATTATGTAGTGGTGATGTAGCTCACCGCTATTGTATTGAATGGTTTGATACATGTCTACAAGTACTCAGAGAATTAAAAGCATTAGATATAGGGATCTCTGCTCGTGAGAAGTTGAAATATCATCACAGCACAAGACCAAAGGGTCTACGTTTGGGTGAAATAACAATTCGAAACAAAATTAATTTAATAAGAATTAAAAAAAGATTTAAAAGATTAATCGATCCTGATAATTGTAAAGAAAAATTCTCAATACAAAAAATAAATATTCACTGTGAAGAGGGGGTTGATGTTGATACACAACACCAAAACATACAAAACCAACTTATAAAACTATTTAGCGTGAAGAGGACACGTCGCTCTCACCGAACCTATTAATGTGATATGAAGCGTTTAGCAGTATTAATATACGGTCAACCAAGATTTATAAATTATACGTGGAAATTTATAAAAGAAGAATACACTATACCAGATATTGAAACATATTACTTTGCTCATATGTGGGAAGATATAAGCTATGTCCCAAATTGTCCTATTGAAGATTATGAAAAATTAGATCTTACAAAAGATCTTGAAAAAGACATAACTGTATTAAAACTAGATAATTATGATATTCTATATGATGTTGTACGGGACTATCATCCTAAAATTAAAAAAGTTAAAAGCGGTAAACATAAACCAGTCCGTCCTGAGCAAATGGAACCGTTAAGTTATAGATACGGACAATATGTAAGTAAACAAGAAGCATATAAACTGTTAAAAGAATATGAAAAAGTACACAATATTAAATTTGATATTGTAGTAACACAAAAAACTGATTTTGTATTTAAAAATAAAGAATGTTATGAAACTGAAAAAGAGTATATACAAGAAAAGATTAATTTATACGCGGATGTTGAGTTTAGTTCAAATTTAATTAAAAACACTACAGCTTATTATAGAGAATTTAAAGATTATAAAACCGTAAAAACCAAGTATAATTTACCTCGAGGTGAAAAAATACAAGTAAAATGGATAGGACCATTTGATAGATTAACTATAAGTGATCATTGGGCACTATATAGTAGAGACGTAGCACATATTTTTTGTGAACAATGGTTCGATACAACCTTAAAAATATTCGAAGAAATAAGGGATCTAGATGTCGATATACCTGTAGCTGAAAAATTCAAAAAATTATGGCGCACCGCTGGAATAGGTGAATTATTAATACGAAATAAAGTCAATTTAATTGGAATTAATAGCAGATATACAAGAGTAGTTAATACTGAAAACTGTAAAGATAAGTTTATAGCTAAAATATCTTCAATCTACTGTAAACTTCAGGATATAAAGACAGAACACCAAAATATACAAAACCAACTCATAAAATTATTCCCTCCAGGTTATGTTCAAAAACCACCAAAACGAGTAGATGCTACGATCAACGATAAAATGATTATTACCTCGAGTTAAGACCTAATTAATTTATAATGTAATGGTATATTACCACACACTCTCACATTACGTGATACCAAATAATTATACATTATCGTATGTTCGCTTCCATCAATTTTAGGTACGTTATTAAGACAATAAGGAAATAAGTCAAATATTCTATCAAATACATACGGTCTGCCTAACATAATACACCAATCTGTATGTGTATTTGTTTTTTCATCAGAACGAACCCACGGAACATATAAGATATTTGTACAATTTGTTTTTTTATCATTATCATATTTACTAAGCTTAGTTAATACTCGATTAACTCCGCCTATAAAATTATCAAGTATAATATCACATCTCGACCGTATGACTATATCATAATGTTTACCGGTTTTAAGACGTAATTTATGACATTCACTCATACTGTAAAACTGAGATAAACATGTATAATTAGTATGTTTTATTTTATTAATAAAATCCTTACTTAATAAATCTTTAAAGGTAACATGTTTTTTAGAAAAAAAATCAATAACATTATCTAATTCATCAATATGATCAATTCTATAATCTGTAGGGTTATAAAAATTAATATACTCTTGAGTTAAAACATCCTCCCACGAATGTATAAATATATCTACATTTATATCATACTGTTTTATCCATTGTTTTATATTAGATAGAGTTTTAACGCCTAACTTATAATTTGATGATAAGCCAGATAAGCATAAAGCTATATTTATATTATTCACAATTAATCCCAATTTTTTCTAAAGGAATCATACTAATAATTTATTATATATTTTTTTAAAGTCGACTATTAGTGGAACATTAATTGAGAAAGTATTTAGACTATTAATATATTGTTTCACAAGAATAATAAATTCATCAGAAGATAAAAGATTATATTTATTTTTTTTAAAAACACTATATAATGCAGATAAGCTACATAAATGATAAAAGTGTATAGAGAAACTTGAAATATGAAAATGTATATGTCTTTTACTACAAGAAGGAATAATATTATCATACGTCGTATGACCAGCGTTCCACATTTCATATAAATTCAAATCAATTGCTGTATTTTTATTATTAATAATAATATGATTAGATTGGATTTTTCGAAGTTTATTATTTTTAAAGTTTTTTCGTTTATTATATTGTGCTTCACGTCGCAGAGTATTAGCATCAATATGAAAATATTCAAAAATATTTAAACCAGATTTAGTTTTAGGTAATTCTAAAAAAATATCATCGTCATCTTGTTGAAAAAATATAATATTTTGATTTTTAGTTAAAAACTCTTTACATTCCTCATCATCTAATAATACTATATCAAAAATAGAAGTTAATCGACTAATAACTACATCTCTTATTCTTTTACGAAAATCAAAATAAGAAATATTTAAAAAATTATCCCAATCTGTTACAATATTTTTAAAAAAAACATCAAATTCTTCCGATACTGTTGAATGAAAACATTTTTTATTCCAATAGTCTTTTTCCCCTCTTAAATGACATACCGTAGGTATTTTATTCATCAGTGTTGATTGTCTCGATGCCCGGGGTTGGAAAAATGAATATCTGTTTCTTGTTGTTTGGTATTTAAAAGCAGATCACGTTTTCGAATTTTAAAACCGTGGTCGTCTAAGAAACTGACAATACTATTAATAGAATTATCATAATTATATAATGGAGTATTTACATGATGTGCTTCGACCCGGCCACCACGTACAATATCTATTTTATCTCCGAGTGATTTTAAAACATCTAAATCACTACCTTGCGCATCACAATGTAGATAATCAATTGTATCTATATTATTAGATATAATAAAGGTATCTAATCTTATCGTCTCTACTTTAATTGTTTCATACATCTTGAAGTTCTCCTTCCAACTATCATTTGGATCAAATTCATGCAAAGAGCTACAACCGGGACGTTTATGAGCTAGATGAAAATCGGCTATTCCGTCTTTAAGAGAAACAGCTTTAGGAACTACTATATAATTATCTGGAGCACCACGTTCAAATACTCTTAAAAACCGGTCTATTAGCTGCGGAGTAGGCTCAAATGCATATACTTTATCTTCACTGGTGAGACATGGTTTCTCTCTAGTTAGCCTATATAGCTTCTTCCACCCGGTGTACCCGTTATTAGCTCCTACATCAAATACAACCATGATTATATCGTGTTATTCGGCATAACTATTTGCTATAGTAAAATCTTCATGCGTATCTAAATCAATACACTCCTTTCTATCGTTTATTATATAGAAATATGGAGTGGCACCTACCCTGCATTTAAACCTATCATAAGCTCTTTTAGATATACCGTATAGCCCTGTTGTCTCCTTAATTACTGGTGTAGCATCTTGAGATCGAGGGAGGATATTAGGCTGATAATTAACAGGCTGATCTTTATGCCAAAACCAACCGTACTCCTCTGTAGCTGTAAGTATAGAATCATGTTTAGAGCTATGTGTTAATTTATCTACACACGCTTGAATAGTCAGTGGCTTAAGAAAAGGTGCTGTAGCATACAATTGAAAATAATAATCATAATCTTCTATAAAATCAATATCATAATGAAACACATCATTACCATTTGCTGTATCTAAAGTAAGCTCTGGTTTACGCTGTATCCATTTTACTTTATTATTAAAGCAATACTGCTTTATATCCTCACTATCCGTATCAACATATATACTATCAAAACATTGTGCCTTTATACAATGATCAATAATATATTGATATAAAGGTTTACCTCCTAAAAGCTTAAAATTTTTATCTTTTACTCTAGTAGAATTACTTTTAATTGGTATTGTCGCGCAAATTTTCATTTATATAATTACTTAACCACTCTTCTACATTACCAGTAGGCTTCCACCCTAATAGGTCTCGCGCTTTAGTATTGTCTGCTAATGTTTGAAAAGGCTCTAATCGCTTAGGCTTATATTCAAACGGTCCTCTAAATATATCAGCAATATCTTGCACTGATTTATTATTGCCATTACCAATATTAATAATTTCTCCCTTACCAACTTTATCACTAGTACATGACAACAAGTTTGCCTGGACGACGTCTTCTACAGAAGTGAAATCTCTCCGTTGTTCCCCATCTCCATATATAGTAAGGGGCTTTCCTTGTTGTTTTAATTGAGCAAACACACCCATCACTAAGCAGTATGCTCCTGATGTAGGCATTTTATCTCCATATACATTAAAATACCTCAAGCACACTGTCTCTAAATCATGTATAGTAGAATATAACTGACAATATTGTTCTCCTATTAACTTTTGTAATCCATATGGACTTAAAGGTGACATCGGAGCTGTTTCTGGTGTAGGAAATATATCTGTATCTCCATATATAGAAGAAGAGGAACTAAAAACAAACCGCTTTATACCTACCTGTCTACATATCTCTAATAAATTAAGAGTACCATTAACATTTGTATTGTTGAATTCAATAGGATTTTCTATTGAAGGTTGTACTCTAGCTTTAGCTGCAAAGTGTAACATATAATCTGCTCCTTCAACCTCTTTTTTTACTTTATCAGTATTTTCATTATTACCTGTTAGTGTAGAGATATCAACATTTACAACTTTAACGTTAAATGACTGAGGAATATTGTTTACAAAACCAGTTGAAAAATCATCTATACAAATTACTGTTAATTCTTTATCTTGCTTTAAGACTTCATCTATAAAAGTACTACCAATAAATCCAGCTCCTCCAGTTACTACATATTTCATATTTAAAATTATTTACCTTCAGTTAGTATCATTTCAATGTCGTGTATGCCATTAATAAGAAAAAGTGCATCCATACTTAAAGCTAAAAATTCTGAATCTTTATAAATTTCAATTTGAGATTTAATATCTTTCACAATATGATAACCTATCCTGTCACCGACTTTTGTCTTTAGTTCCATTATAGCGTTTATATATAAAGAAGAATTAAAATCACCGATACAGCCTAAACTTGCAGATAGATCATAAGGACCGACCATAAAATAATCAAAATTTACCTGGGAGATTAGATCAATATTTCTAACTCCTTGTTCATTCTCTATCTGGGCAACAATTATAGGTCGCCGTTTCTCAAAATCCTTTTCACCCCACCTATTCTCTCTGACTAATCCTTGACCACGATTACCCTCGGGAGGATAAAAGCAATAATTATACAACTCTTTAGCCTGGGCATACTGCTCTACTGTAGAAAATATAACTCCTGAACAACCTGCATCTAAACTCATTCGAATAATTGTTTTATCTAACCAAGTTACTCTAATAAAACATAGTTTGTTTTTAAGTAGGCTTACTTGGATACAATTATATAATGTTTCATTATTAAAGCATCCATGTTCAAGATCAAAAACAACCCCATCAAATGTAGAGTTACATAATATCTCTGTAATTATAGGGCTAGGTAGTTGTTGCCATAAAAGTCTCATTAATTTTTAAGCACTCTTTCCAATTATCTTCAGTATCAATATCAAAATTTTCAGGGTGATCTACTTTATAAAAGGCAGGATTTTTACCTACTCGATTTTTAATAGTAGAAAATACACATTTTTTAAACATATAAAAGGCAGAGTTTTCTTCATACAACGTTGGGAGGGATTGAGTTTGTTCTAATTTAAGAGGATTGTGATTAACAGGACAATAACCATATTCTTCTTTCCTCCATAAACGAGAATTTATTAAATTACAACTAACGACAGAATCACAATTAATATCTTCAAAAAATTTATAGGCTTTCTTCAAGGTATCAGTCTTAAGAAACGGACTAGTAACATGAAGCTGACATACAACGTCATTATCATTTATAACTGTAGACGACTCAGACGTACCGCGCCACAGTCCCTGTAAAAGATTATCTATAAGTTTATTTACCGAAACTCCATTACCACATAAATAGTCTGGTCTCTTAAGAGTGACAACATTTTTTAAATTGACATCATTACGAATCTCTTCAATTATTTCATCACTATCTGTATCGACAAAAACTTTATAATCTCTTAATTTATAAAGGGTATGCTTATAAAGAGGTAATCCGCTTAATTGCCGAAAGTTCTTTCTAGGTACTCGCTGGGAGTCGTGCTTAATCGGTATAAAAATCTTCATTTTTCTATATTATTTAAAAAAAACTATTAAAATTTCAATAACCCTATGCTAGAACTGCTCTCATCTCAGCTCCGATAACATATTTTTTCAATATTTCTCGAGCTTCTGGAGCAGTTAAAAACTTTTCCTTTACTGATGGCCAATTGTTAATATCCTTTAAATCATAAATTTGTAAAAACTGACCACCCTCATTGTGACACCGGATTTTTTTGCAAATCCCTTTTGTCGCATATACAACGGGAAGCGGTTTATCTGGAAATAAAGCCGAATAAACCGCAGCTCGATGTGCCCCGTTGCTTACATAAAACTTTTTTATATTTTCATATTTTAACCAATATCCACACACACCTCCCTGTTTAGATGGAAATTTATCTGGCCGGTACCCGTGCTTGTCAAAACTTTTTTTTAGTTCTTTTATTTTGTCATATTGATCATACATACGTATGTTCCATCCTTTACCGGACTTTTTACATTTGTTTAAGTCAGTAAAAATTGAATCATCATACGGTTTAGAGTCAAACGGTTTTCTATGATGCCATGGGCTAAAAAGTGCCGTTCCTTTATAAGATGATAGTTTTTTGTGAAGTTGACTCCAATGAAGAGTATCATCAATTCCATAAAGGGTAAAAAGACTACGTTTTTGTCCACTAATTTTTTGGAATAAAGACCGTACCTCTGTTTTCAAAAACTCTTTATTATCTTCATCACTATGTCCTTTTTTTATCTCAAGCGTTACTTTATAAAACGGATTATCATTCATAGGTAGAGGAATTTTGAAAAGATTACAAATATCAAAACAATTAACAGAACATATTTCCACTATATTTCCCATAAACGTATATACTAATATTTAAATAGCTGATATTCTTCTCGGCAAAGAGTTTTTAGATCTAAGATTTTAGTTAAAACTAGATCAAAATCAACTCGTGAATTATTTTTTAATGCTTTACGAGCATAATTCCATTGATTTAATTGATTATGTCGTTTAGAAGCAAAGCAATTTTTTGCAAACTCATCTTCATCTCTAGAACAACCTTCCTTATAACCAGGAGCAAACGCATCTAAATAAAAACTAAAACCTGTAACAAAGAGAGATTTGACATCGTGATATAAAACATCGAAAATTGCAGCATATCCTGTATTACTTCGGCAATCTACATTTTTATTTAACTCTCCATATAATTTAAAATCCATAATATGAAAATTAAAATTTTGTTTTATTAGATTTACAGTATTAGGATTAACCATAGGATGTAAATCATTATTGTAACACTTACCAGTCATATCAGAATTAGGAATAGTACATACCCATTGTATATTATTGTTTTTAATACTGTTAATATCTATTATACCACCATTATCTTTATGCTCTATGAGACAATTATAAAAAACATCTGTACGAGAACCGATATTTGATTCATATTTTTCTATAAGCTCCATTCCTCTATTCAGTCTCACTACAACATCAAAGTCATTGTCTATTTTTTCACCAAAACCGTTAAACGACTTAGTAGTAAGATACTGAGCTGGGCCAATAATAATAACCTTCTTATCTTTTAAAAAATTAGAATAATTCTCATCTTTCATAATAATAAATAAAATCTTCGTAACAACTTTCAATAAATTCAATACTAGAACTCGCTATGTGAGGCGTCATAAGGAACTTATCACTTTTAAATTCAGTAAGTTTACCGGTATATGGCTCCACCCAAAAAGCATCAAACGCAGCTCGCATGTTAGTAGTTTTTAAGTGATGGTAAAGATCATCTTCATTAACTAAAGGACCACGAGCTGTATTAATTAGAATAGCATCAGATTTAAATCTCTTAAGGTTTTCTTTATTAATAAAACTTTTATTTTGAGGAGTATAAGGTATATGGAGAGTAACTATATCAGCTTTACTATAATCAGGTGGTGTATAATCATTTAAAATATCATAAGTTAATATATTTTTAATAAACGGAGACATTTTATATTGAACTCTTTGTCCTATGTTACCTAAACCAACAATTAAAAGAGTCTTATCCGAAAGAACATTTCTCCTAACACTATCCCATGATGTTAGATCTCCTATACCATCATATAACATTTTAAATATTAAACTACAAGTAAAATTGGCAGTTTCTTCGTAAATGAAGTTCTTAGTTTTTGTTGAAGGAAACTCTACTTTTATATTAGAGGGAAAATTTACATTGTCCGTACCGACTCCAGCCCGAAAAACAAAATTAACATTAGGAAATAATTTTATATCGATAGGAGGAGCACCTAATATAATAGACGTAGCTTTATTTGGTATATCTGTTACGTCTTTTTCTGGTAAAAGAGAATCAAAAAGAGATGTATTTGTCCAAATCATATGCTATTTTTATATAAAGATTCCGCAACTTGAAATTGCCATAAATAATCTATATCAAATACTTCGAATTCTGGTACTTCAAACAGAGCAGGACTGTTTTTAACAAATGGAGGCTTAGCCATCCAAATACCATCTTTAATTGTATTCATTTTTCCTGCATACAAACAATGAGCTGCTTCATACGTCGGTTCAACTAATTTAGTATTTAAGACATCTACTTTCTCTGGCCATGGAGTAATCATGTCGTGATTTGTATTCCAAAAATATGTGTGTTTTTTTATAACACTAAACATACCATCATACGGGCTCTCTATATAAGCTTTAACAAATGTATCAATAGTATTAATAGTTAACAACGGACAACATGCAGAGATAGCAATAAGATATTTATAATCAAGCTTGTCATGATACTCCATTACTTCCTGCATAGGTCCTTCAGAAAAAGCTGATTCTTTACTCCTATAATACAATTGAAGATTATGTTGCTTTACAATATCAATAATTTCCTGTTCATAAGCTGAAAAGTAAAAATTTTCTTTAGGTATTATTTTAGACTTATTAATTTTTTTACAAATAATATCTATTAAATTAGTACCAGCAAACGGTTTTATCATTTTTTTAGGTACTCTTTCAGAAGAAAGTCTTGATTGTACAACAACACATATATCTTCTATGTTTTTCATTATAATCCTTTTGCTAAATAACCACCATCAACATATATATCTTGCCCAGTGATATATGAAGAGGCTTTTGATAATAGAAAAATTACTGCACCAATAAGATCTTCTGGTTCGCCCCAACGACCTAAAATAGTTCTATCTTCTATTTCTTTTCGATTATTGTTCCATCCATTTTTTGTCATATTTGTCTTAATATATCCAGGTCCTATGTTATTAACTCGTATATTATATTGTCCTAAATCTCTAGCAAACGATTTAGTTAACTGTTTTAAGCCGCCTTTAGTCGCTATATATGCAGGGTTATTAGGAAAACCTAATTCTGAGTTTAAACTAGTTATATTAATAATTGAACCACCGGTATTTTTCATATATACAGCAACCTTTTTTGTAAGTTGATAGGGAGCTTTAAGATTAACTTCATATGTTTTATCCCAATCTTCATCATTATAATCAAATAAATTATTTCCAAATGTAACACCAGCACAATTTATAAGCCCGTTTATCTGTCCATTATAATTACAAGCCTTTAACAATAATGAATCAATATCGTTATTATTAGTAATATCACAATCCGGTAAATCGGCATTTATAACAATACATCCTAGTTTTTGTAGTGTATCTGATATAGCAAAACCGTTACCACCGGATGATCCAGTAACAATTACTACCAAACCACTTACATCAAACATGTTCATTATTTTAATTCCTCAACTAACTCTATTAATGTACCGTCATAGTCTCTACAAAAGCAAACTTTAGCTTTTCCGTCTGGAGATCGTTGAGGTTTTTTATTGAATTTTAAATCTAACTCTAATAAATCTGAATATATTTTATCCAAATTATTAATAGTTAAGGCAAAATGAGAACAACCTATTTCAAAGATATTATTATTAATGTTTTGAATATTATTTCTAGGATGAGACATGTATTGTAATAATTCGATCATTCCCTCATCACTCTTTAATTTTATAGTTCTAACTTTTATATTAGATATACCTGATAAACCGTCAATAAACTCACCTTCTTCAATCTTATCCCATACGACTTCTAATCCAAGATAATCTCGATACAATTTAAGGGATTTTTCTGCGTCAGTAACAGTTATTCCTATATGTCTTATTTTAATCATTTATAAAACACTCAACCTGTTCAATCTAGATTCATCTATAATAATATTATTACTTAAAGAAGCAGTGTAAATAATATACTCTACAATCTTATTCGGCTCTAAAAATGAATTAAAGTCTTGTCTTTCATCTAATTGCCCCATTTTTGTTTTTATAGACCCTGGACAAAATATTAATACTCTTATATTATAATCTTTAAATGCTTTTGATAAGGAGCGCGACATGCCTAATAAAGCATGTTTAGATATAGAATATACCGCGGTGTCACAACAGCCATTATAACATGAAGAAGAGCCTATATTAATAATCAACCCTGACCCCTTACTCTTCATAGACTTAGAACATCTCAATGATAATGCTAATGGAGAATATACATTAACATTCATCATTGAATTGTAATCTTCAGCTGTAATTTGTGTTAATAATTTAAGATAAAATAAACCAGCACAATTTATTAAAATATCAACATCATTGAAAAGATCAGATTTTAAAAACAACTGAACTTCTTCCTGCGAGCTTAAATCACAACGAAAAACATGTTTACAATATTGACTAATCTTACTAATATCAGACTTAGGGCTTACTATAGAATATATATTAGCACCTAAAGCGTGTAATTGACTGACAAATTCCTCACCTAAACCACCAGCTGCACCGGTTATTACAATTTTTTTATCTTTAAACACATTAATTAAAGAGTATCTACAGTTCTAAGCTTTTTAGCTATTTCATTCTCTTTATCCGTAACTACCTTTACTCCGTCTCCTAAAGCTTTTTCGATTTTACGAACTTCATTAATCAATTGTCTAAATTTTTCTATTTCAATTGATGAAGCTTGATCTGATCCATACATACATCTATCAATCGTAATATGTCGCTCTAAAGATGTCGCACCCAGCGCAACAGCAGCAATTGACACCGAGGTATCTGTCTCATGTCCACTATATCCAATATCACATTTAAATCTATCTCTTAATGTATTGATCGTTTTTAAATTAGCGCGATCGTATACTAACGGATATTCACTATTACAATGCATTAATTCATATGGACAATCATTTTCTTTGAAAATTTCCACACATTTATCTATTTGATCTATAGTACTCATCCCAGTAGAGATAAAAGTATGCTTTTTCTCTGAAGCAATTTCTTCTACTAAGGATCTATTAGTGAGTACTGCTGAAGCAACCTTATTATAATTTAAATTATATTCACGAATAAATTCCTGACTACCTACATCCCAGCATGACGCGAACCATTCAATATTTTCTTGTTTACAATAATCATTTATTTCGTCATATTGCTCTTTATTAAACTCTAATCCTTCTTTTTGCTCTCGGTTAATTGTTCCCCAAGGACTCTCTCTAGGTTTATTTAATTCTTCTTTAGTATAAACCACATTAATAGTTCTTTTCTGAAATTTAACCGCATTAGCTCCAGCGGCCGCAGCACTAGAAATTAATTGCTTTGCAATAGAAATATCTCCATTGTGATTTATTCCGATCTCACCAATAATAAATGTGTTTTTCATAAATTTAAAAACTCCTTAAATGATAAAAATGAATGATTTTTTATAATCGATTCTTTTGTTAAATTATAAATACGAATATTGTTTTTTCTACAATGTTTTTGTATTGCGCTATGTAACAATACGATCCTATCATTACTTTTTTTAAAATTTAAAGCTTCATAACCATAAGAACCGTTAAAATGATTCTTACCCTCGTTGTAAATATAACCATCTTGGCCGATTATACCTATTGTTTTTACATCTCGACTAAAACAATACTGAAAGAGCGGCACGGTGGCGCTATAAGATTTAAATTGACACTCATCAAATGATGTTTCAAATAAATTATCTGGTATAGGTGAATGTCGATAATGTTCTTTAAGATTTTTAACAAAAGTTACATTAGAAGTATTTGATAAAAAAGATTTAAATTCTTTAGATAAAAAACATTTTATATTTTTATGACGACATACATACTGTATACTATTTTTCCAGTTTTCATCTACCTCACTTTTAAAACAAAAATAATAATCCGGATACCAGTTCTCTTCTTTTATTAACAAATCAATTCTATTACAGCACAGCGTAGATACCCCCGGCGTTTCTTTTAAAGAATTAAAATCAATAGAATTAACACTAGGACCGTTACCTATAATTAAACATTTATTATTTACTTTCTCCATATATTACAATACTCCCATAAGCCTTACGTTCAAAACTCGGTGGTGCTACAAACTCGCCAGGGCTGCGCAATTCATATTCAATATTTTTAAAATATGTTTTGACTTGATCTAACCACCACTCTGGTAGTTCAACGCAAGTATGTACACGTTCCCCATCAATACGCGTACCGACGCCTTTGCATGATATTTTAACAACCATTCTATTACAAATCCTTGCGAATTCTTTAAAACTATCTAACACCTCTTCTTTAGGTATATGTTCCATACAATCAAATGAAACTAATAAATCGTAAGATTTATCCTGTACAGGTATATCATGCGCAGATGCAATAATATCAGCACCCGGACAAGAACAATCTACACCTACAACCGGGCCTTTCACCCGAGCCTTTTCCTTCATAATTTGACAGAATTCATTCCAACCACAACCAATATCAATTATACTTTCGGGGTTTAATCCAGCTACATACCAAATATACTGTCTACCTTCAACTGCATGACCATAAGACTCCCACTTCTTTTTAAAATTATCGTCTGCTTCTTCCCAGGTTTTAGTTACTCCTTTTTTAGTTAAATAACCTTCATGATTATAAATTTTATCGTATTTATATACTTCTTTTCCTGTTTCCATATTATTATTTAACATCACCATATATAAGTACGTGACTATGAGCTGGATTAGGTGTTTTAACCTCTTGACTCTTAATATTAAAATAATTTTCAGCTTGTTTTAACCACCATTCGATGGACTCTACACATGTATGTAATATTTCTCCATCAATAAATGTAGTATTTTCAGTTAAAGCTACTTTGATAAACATTCTATTACAAATTCTTGCGAATTCTTTAAAACTATCTAACACTTCTTCTTTAGGTATATGTTCCATACAATCAAATGAAACTAATAAATCGTAAGATTTATCCTGTACAGGTATATCATGCGCAGATGCAATAATATCAGCACCCGGACAAGAACAATCTACACCTATACAATTAGAAATACCAGCAGATTTCATAGTTTTACAAAATTCATTCCATCCACAACCTATATCAATTATACTTTTAGGCTGTAGATTAATTACATCTCGAGTATAATTTTTACCCTCGAACGAATGCCCGTATTTTTTCCACTTCTTTTTAAAATTATCGTCTGCTTCTTCCCAGGTTTTAGTTACTCCTTTTTTAGTTAAATAACCTTCATGATTATAAATTTTATCGTATTTATATACTTCTTTTCCTTTTTTATTCATGTTCATTAATACGGCATATAATTTTCTACACAATGTTGGAGAGCATCCTTTACTGTTTCTTTTCCGTGGTGCATATGAAAAACTCTTTCTTTTAAATGTTCTTTCCCGAACTCATGATGAAACTTGTGTTGTTTTTCTCTGTTTTGTTTACTTCTTATATTATACTCAGGTGGTAATATATAAAAATTCACACCACTCTCCCATAAAGCAACTCTAAATGTCGGTTGCTCGTATGGCCATACACCATGATACTTATAAAAATATGATCTCCACATTTTAAAAAATGATTCTACTTGTTCGGATTTTTTAAATACGAATACTCCAGGGTTAACTTCAGGAAAGCAATATGGAATTTCATTGTAAGGTGGAATTAATGTAGATACATTAGTTCTTTTACGAGCTAAATCATGACAAATACCTAAATCATATTTTTTTAATATATCAAATATATCTGTTATATCATAATTTACAATAGTATCAGAATCTAAAAGAAGAGTCTCATCATAAGGAGAAAAGCTAATGTAATCAACTTTAGGTCTAATGTGATTAACTTTAATTTTTTTAAAATCATCAACAAATTCTGAGTCAATTTTTTGATCACATAAAAAAGTTATGTGTAAATTAGGAGAATACTTTTTTACAGTAGAAGCGGATAGTATAGCTTCTTTTATATACTTCTCTCCAAAAACAATATAAACAACACCTCTATTTTTCATAATTTACATAAATCTCTATACAAGTTTTTCGCCCAAATTAAAGGATCATATAAGCGGTCAAATTCTTTTTTTGCTTTTAAACCCATTTCTTGTCTCTTCTTTAAACATGATAGCTCTCTAAATGCTTTTAACCATCCATTTTTATCTGCAGCAATAAAGCCATGATCTGGATTTCCAAGAATGTGTAAGTTACTCGGTGTAAGATCTGCTATAACGGGTATTCCTAATTGATGAAAAACAAACGCTCTACCAGCGTTAGATTTATTTTTAAATCTAATTATATAATCCGTATTATATACTCCTTCATTAATGATTTGATTACGTTTATAATCATTTATATCTATATATGTAACATTAGGGCACAACCCTATATCAGTAGATAAAATATCTTCAACTATTGAATCTGTATTCCATTGCTTATATTTTATTTTTATATCTGGGCGACCTATTTGCCAATTAAAACCAGGATGTCCATGAATAACAAGTAGTTCAATATCTTTCTCTTTTGAAAATTCTTCTAATGCAAGTTTAACGTATGGATTAAATTTAGCTAAATGAGGATAATGTCCGTGAAAGCAAAAACGCAAGACGTCTGTATTACTATGAGATTTTATCTCTTTATTTTGATATAAATCCTCAATTAACGGATATAAAAACACATTTTTGTTAATTGATAGGCTTACTTGTTCTTCTATCGAGCCTACAATAATAAAGTCACAATAATCATAATTACCTATTGCAGGGTTTATTAATCCTACTTTTTTTTGGGGATGTAATGTCTTTATATTACGTGCTAAGTCAAGCTCTCCCTTTCCGACAATAATAATATCTTCATCTCCTACGCCGTTCGAAATAAACGATGATATATTTAGCTCTTTAAAGTATTTATGAAGGTCATGAATCCAGATTCGATAAGAGCCTACATTATAATTTTGATTACTTGTTATAAACCTTATTCTTTTCTCCATAATATTTCAACTGATTTATCATTATTAGGATTTTTAAATATTTTTACAATAGTTAAACCGTATCCATATGGTAATGTCGACCCGTCATGTTTATATTTTTTAATTACGTCACTATTCTGCACACCTCTTCTCATTTCTGGGCCGAGATCATAATGAGCGGTATCATGTACTAAAACCAATCCACCACTCTTAACATACGGAGCTATATTATTTAAATCTTTAGTAACTTCTGTCCCTGTATGAGAGCCATCATGTAATACGACATCATAACATTCACTATGATCTAAGGTAGGTACTATGTTTAATGAATTGCCGTTATGAAACGACCATATATCCTTATTATCATTATCAAAATTAAAAGGAATATCTGATCTTACAGATAATGGTCTCATATCTACGCTAGTTAATTTACCACCAGTTAATTTTAGCGCCTCAACCATTGCTTGAGTTGAAAAACCAGCCCCGAATTCAAATACGTTTTTTGACTCCATACCTAAAACAATAGAATATAAAGTTAAATAATGCCTTGTTAGGCCAGTATCATTTAAATGATGCTTTTTTACTATAAAATTTAAATCAGGTGCTGTCATATTTTAATTAAAACCTCTCTATTAAGTGTGTGAAACTCTTTATAAGAAATATTAGTTGATTTTATAATCTCTATGTTACTTGGCAATCTATTATATACATCAGTTTGTATATTTTTTATATCAAAAACACCGTATTTATCATTAGGTACATCTACTTGTAAATGTAATAATACAGTACCGCCTGGTTTTAAAACCCGTATCATCTCAGAGCAAAATTTTGAAGGATATAATGAATGATCAAGAGCATTAGAAAAAATAAAATCAAAAGAGTTATCGTCAAAGCTTAAATTATGAAAATCCCCTTCAATAACTAACGGTGGACAACTCACTAAATCTATACCGATTGCATCTTTGTTTAAGTCTTGTAGAGCTTGTACTTCTTGTCCCGTTCTCGCGCCAATACATAAACACTTATGGCCAATATAATTTATGTGTTTATTAAAAACATTCTTAAAACCTTCAAGCTTACTTGACCACTCATTATTTAACCATTTTTTTCTTCGCACAGGGTCAGTAGTTTTTTCTTTTTGTAAATTAACATACTTAATATACTTGTCTTTTTGAGATTGTAAACTGGTTAATATATTAATAAATCTCTCTGCATATCTTTCCTGAGTAAAATCTTTAGTATATTCAATACCAGCTTTTACTTTCTCTGCTCTTTTATTGTCATTCTCTAAATAATAAACAAGTTTTTCAATAATCTCTTGATCAGACATTTGCATATTAATATCAATTAAAAAAGATTTTAACAGGTCAACGTCTTTTGGATGGTCATTATATACATCTCCTGCCAAGGCGACACCACACATAGGTACTTCTATATATTTTCCAAATCTAGATCTAGGTGCACCGCTATCTGTTATAATAATTCTAGCTGAATTTATTTTATTAGCAAAATCGATAGCATATTTATCTGTATATGCATCAGAATGTGACCCTCCAACGTGTGGAATAACTGCGCACCTATATTGAGATGGCATAAGACCAAGTAATCGAGACATTCTCGCTCTTAATGGGTAATGCTCCCCTAACATTGTTCTAACATTAGTAGCTCCTACTAGCGCTACGTCATATTTTTTTTCTATTTCAGGATTAGGTTTAAATATACTTGCATCTGCACTATGAGGTATCCATGTTAAGCATTTAATATGATTAAGTTTTTTAGTCTTTAAGATGTTTATATACTCTTTATAATCATTATAATGATGACATATAATAATATTAGCTTTACTTTCAGTTATTTCTTTTAATGTCCATTCTTTATCATACATCTCATTATAACGAACACATTTATTATAAGTAATATCCGCGAAACCTGGAATTTCAAGAGGTTTATATCCAATAACTAAATGACATTCTTTACCTTTAAGAATATTATCTAAATTTACCTGTACTGATACAGCTGAATCCCAATTATCCCAACCCGGGCCAATATATATACCGTTGACTTGTTTATGATTAAATAAAGCTCGTATAGAATGAAACCTAACACGAGACATTTTCGTATTATAATATTCTTTATTAACTAAAAATATTATATTATACATATTTTGCTTTTAATTGTTCGTAAATTGACGTTTCTGGATGAATATCACTCTTGTTTAGACCTATACGTCTCCATGCTTCGTTCCATAAATGCAGACCGTATACCTTTTTACCAGGAGTAAGTATTAATTTTATTAATGCATCAACTCCATACAAGCCACAGTCTTCAGGAATAACAAACAACTGAGATCTAAATGGTGCAATAATACTAAAATAATGTACTGGTTTAACAAAATCAGTATACTTTAAAGTATGGACGGCTGTATGTAGCAACTTTGGACCCACTGTACCCCACTCTAAGGTTTGCTTGTCCTGTTGTAGACAAATATTATAACAATATTCCATTAGCTCAGACCCCTTCGGACATTTAATTGCACCGGTATTTAAAAATGATAATCCGGTTTCATAATTTTCTTCTGAGCAAAACACATAATCATCTTCGAAGTTCCAAGGTTGTAAACAAACCATATCAGTATCAACCCACCACCCACCTCTCTCATGTAAAAGCTTATAACGAAAATAATTAGAAAAAGCAGAATACGACCCCTTACCATCTCCAACCTGATATGTAAAAATATCTTCTTTAGGAAGAATATCTCTACCATCCCTTATAACTACACCTTGTGGAACATTTTTTATATCTTCATAACAATATAAATGAATCTCCATATCATTTTTAACAAATGAATTTAAAGATAAAATCTCCATCGATGAAAGTGTATCTCCAATCCATAATGTTTGAATAATATTACTCATAATTCTAATTGTTGAACCCACAACTTTAAAATAGCATCATTTAACCATATGGGTTGATTGACAATATTTTCATTACCATGAAAATTAATTTCCGCTAGCTTACATTCGTCATATATAAATGAAGCGTTCTCGGATAATGAAGAATGATATACATCAGTTAATGTATCATATATCTTTTGTCTATTGTTCTCATATCCAATAAACTTAACTACATTAGAATGTTTGTTTAATAAAGGTTGTACATATTTATCCCAATATTGAGGATCATGATTATTACCATATATTCGAATATCCTCATGCCCGTCATTAAGAGCTCTTTGTATTGACGTATGTACTTGTTTGTTCTTATCAATATTACCTATAATACCGGCGGTTTTTTTCTTACTTCCTTTAAATGGTATTAATTCTTCATGTGCATTACCACATATAAACCATGAAAGATCCTTATAGACTCCGTGCCAATTAATTTGTTCTTTATTTAGGAAGTGAATTTTATCAAAAATATGAACAGGTTTTTCTTTAAGAGGATATAGAGCCTTCTCGTGTAAACTTAAAACAAACTTATCAACGTTAGGTCTAGTCTTTCTTACATCTAAAAAATGGTATATAACTTTATCTGATTCTTTAGTAGTCGCCGTTTGTAGCTTTGCTCCACGACATTTATCTAAGTGCCAATCGTGCGGACCATACATTACACACTCATAGTCATTACTGTTGAATAAATTACATAGATTTATAAATGCTGTCGTTGAGCCACCTGGATTACTCCAACCTGTAAATATCTTTATCACTAATAAATGTATAATTATTGATTTCAATTCATGTGAAATGCAATAAATACTTACAGATATGGCTAGAAAAAGACGGGATACGTCGGTTTCTAACTCAACTAAGAAAACTGCATTAAGCGGTAGACGAGTTAGTAGAAAAACAGTTATAAAGAACAACGAAATTGAAGAAAGTATACAAAAAAATATATTCTTAGATTTTGATATAAAACAAAAATACGATATTACCCCTGTTCATCAAGAGTTTCTTGAGGCTTGTTTTAAGGATCAATGTAAAATGGTAATTGTCGACGGACCAGCAGGTTCCGCAAAAACATATCTCTCAGTTTATGTAGCACTACAATTATTACGTACACATAAAGTACAGGAGATTACTTATATAAGAAGTATAGTAGAATCTGCTTCGAAGAGTATGGGATCTCTCCCGGGAGAAGTTGATGAAAAATTCCTACCATGGTGCTTTCCGTTGTTTGAAAAATTAAATGAGTTTTTAGATAAGTCCATGTCTACTAGTTTAATAGCTGAAGAGTATGTTAAGTGTGTTCCTGTTAATTATGTTCGAGGATTAACATTTAATAATGCATGTGTTATTGTAGATGAAGCACAAAATCTAACACAAGGAGAGTTAACTACAATTTTAACAAGGTTTGGTGAAAATACGAAATATATAGTTACTGGGGATACTCAGCAAAGTGATATAGGAACTAAAACTGGATTTAAACCGATTGTAGATATATTTGACAACAAGGCGTCTTACGACCACGGAATATACACATTTAAATTTAATGAATTAGATATCGTAAGATCGGAGATATTAAAATATATTGTTAAAGTACTACGAACATTAAAGGTGAAAAGTTAAGGCCTTACGAATTCTCTCTAATAATGTCTTTCGATTTTGACCACTTTCTACTAATCTAGAGTATTCTAATTTAAACGCCTCGAGAAACTCTTTTGATAGCTCAAATTTACGTGGATAAAAAGAACGAACCTGCCTAGTAATATGTCGTTCACATAATTTATCATACCTCGTCATATAATTATTTATTCATCCGATAACTCTTATCTTTCTTAATCTGCTCTTCCATAGCTTTTCGCATATGCGAATGTTCAGTAGGATCTACATCTTTCCAAACCGCACTCAATGCCTTCATATCAGACAGCATATCTTCATCGATAAGATTTCCTCCTGGATGTATATCTCCTTCAGCATCTATATAAAGCTTAAGTATCTCTATACGCTGCCTTCTATCACCGAATACTTCTATAATACCGGGTTTGTTATCTTTTACAAAAAACACACTAGCATCGTTAGTCATATACTCTCGATGCATAGCTTTAAATATATTATCAACTTCTTCTATGATTGTAGAATCAGTATCACGTAAGTCATCTTCTGTGAGCTCGACTGGAGCTACCTTTGATATAGGTGTAAAGAATATAATGTCTAACTCATTAAAACTCTCTCTAACGAGAGGTATACATTCTTGTACAAATTTATCGTCAATATCTGAGTCAGATTGCTCTGTCGCCCACATACTATATACAAGATTATCTAATGGACATCTATCGAAGATTACATTATCAGAGCCACGGTATTTCTTTTGCTCTTTAATCATAAAATCTAAAATCTTTTTCTGTGTTTTTTTGTTAGTTTTAGAAGAATGATCAAGATTATTTTCCTTGATGATGTCTCTATAAGTTTTTTTAGGTGTCTTATAACTAGGCCATTGCTCTAAGAAATCTTTAATTAAGGTTGTCTTACCTTGACACGCTGTTCCACTAATTGCAATCCTCATACTATTTAATATTTATTTAACTATACTTTTAAAGCCATATCCCATACTAATAAATGTAATCGTGGACTAAAATTAAATCTATACTTCTTAGCCAGTTCAGCAACCATAGGAGCTTTTTCTATATGCTCTTCCCTACTACCGCAGCATGGCATTAACCACACCCTACCTGTAGGAATATCAAACGGTGTGATGTACTTACCAAAAACCTCATCTATATCTGACTCTTTATCAATAACAAACTTAAAACCAGAACCGTTTATAGAGTGCCAATCTAAAACACTACGCTTATAGCGCCTATCTTCTGGATCTCCATTATTACTCATTTTAGGAGAAGTAGTAAACGTAGCGCCAACTCTAGTCCATTCTTTATCAGGCATAATAGTTGCATTAGTTTCAAAATCTATACGAGGAACCCATCCCCACTCAACCTCCATATAATCTAAAAATTTTAATAATGCCTTTTGTTGTACTAATGGCTCTCCTCCAGTAATTTTTAATATAGCGCCATTATATAAATGATCTTTATATCCACTACTCGCCAAGAAATCGAATATTTCCTTTAAAGTAAGTTTATTTTTCACACTCCAAGAGATAAAGCTATCACAACCATGCGGTGAATTCTCCGAAGCAAAACCCTTACACGTTAAATTACACATTGACAGTCGCATAAATACAGATGGATAACCTATAAATTCACCTTCTCCTTCAACCGTATAAAATATCTTATCGTCTGATAGATAAATGGTTTCGGATCCTAGCTCAGTTGGTGTCTTTATCTCGTTCATTACTAAAAGGATTCTTATATATGTCCATATGATCCCGGGCTTTCGCATCTGGATCTTCCTCTTTCCTATTATCCCAATTAATCTCGTCGAAATTAAGATAATACGTACCCTCGTCCGACGGCGGACGTCTTTTACTTCCTTTACCAGCCATTTTTACTATTATATATTATGAATTCTCTTTATCAAGTTTTATTTCAATCGATTGGAGAACGTTATTAAAATTATCCACTACCCAACACAC
>Ga0208011_1000024_pt1 | contig 87182 bp, 141 predicted proteins | sample 7_EtaG_FD_184080 | JGI IMG/M metagenome (GOLD analysis project Ga0208011, IMG submission 184080) | Marine viral communities from the Subarctic Pacific Ocean - 7_ETSP_OMZ_AT15161 metaG (SPAdes) (version 2) | ecosystem: Environmental > Aquatic > Marine > Oceanic | place: Pacific Ocean | collected...
TTGCTTCTGATCTTTCAGATTACGAAGCAAGTAATGATGCTGCTCTAGCTGCCGAAGCTACTACTGCTCGTGCTGCTGAAGCTGCTAACGCTACTGCTATTAGCACCGAAACTGCTCGTGCTACTGCTGCTGAAGGTGTTAATTCTACTGCTATTAGTGCCGAAGAGACTCGTGCTACTGCTGCTGAAGGTGTTAATTCTACTGCTATTAGTGCCGAAGAGACTCGCGCCACTGCTGTTGAAACCGCTACAAATCTTAGAACTGGTGGTATTTCTACCAATTCTAATCTTACCAATACTATTATTGGAGATGATGTTCGTTTTCAAATCGGTAGACATTCTACTGTTCCTGCTATCTTCAAGACTGGAGTACAGGTTCAATACGACGGCTCGATGTTCTTCCTCGCTGGTGCTGGCGAAGCTGGATGGCCAGGTTACAAGTTCTACTTCTGTGAAGGTGGATCTTGGCACCCAAGCCCATTCGTAGCTGATCCAATGGCAGACACAGACAGTGACGGATATTCCGATGCTGCTGAATATCACAGCAGTGCTGGTAATGCCGATCCTGCTGTAGCAGCAGTCCTCGGCTGTACGGATAGCGGTTATACTGAGTATAATCCTGCCGCCAATGTGGACAATGCTACCTGTGTTACACCTGTCGGAGGCGGAGATCCAGGCGGAGATCCAGGCGGAGATCCAGGCGGTGATCCAGGCGGTGATCCAGGCGGTGATCCAGGCGGAGATCCAGGCGGAGATCCAGGCGAAGATCCAATGCCATAATCTGAATGATTAGACATTCTGTCTATCCAGCCTAGTTTCTGAATAGACACCCTGAACACCCACAACTCTGGTAGTTGTGGGTGTTCTTTTTTGTATAAACAGGAAGATCTTTCGGAGAACACAGGAGGGATAATCTATTTATGTTATGGAGGAGTTATTTTAAATGAAAAGTGAAGATCAGACAGAAGCAGTAATAATCTATTCGAGAGAAAGCTGCCCTTGGTGCAAAAGAGCAAAGCAAATGATGGACTATTGGAGTGTCTTTTACTATGAGGTGGATATAGATAAAACCCCAGATGTAAAGGATGAAATGATAAAAATAACAATTGCCGCTGGAGGAGATCCTGGAGAACTTCCTGTGATGGTATACGGAGGCAAGACAATAGTCGGCTTCAAACATCAACAAATGCTAGATTTATTCCCACTTCTTGATCCTAACGAGAAAGACTAAACTACTTATGGCTATGAGCAAGGGTCCGAGTTATTTTTACAAAGCCAAAGTTGTCTCTGTTTATGATGGCGATACATGTAGGGCAGATATAGATGTCGGCTTTGGTATCGTTTTAAAAAATAAAACCATCCGTCTTTCTAACATCGATACTGCCGAAATAAGAAGTGAAGAAAAAGAATCAGCAATCAAAGCAAGGGACAGGCTTAGAGAACTGGTGTTGGACAAAGAAATAATGCTCCAGACGATGAAAGACAGGACTGGAAAGTATGGAAGGATTATCGGTGTACTTTATTCTGATGGGAACAACATAAACGATTTGTTGGTAGAGGAAGGCTTGGCTGTAAAGATAGTCAAGAAGTCTCGTCGAAGATCAAAGAAACAAACACAGGTAGAGAAAAAGCAGACAACCGAGAACCAAGCTCCTAGGAAGCAGGAAGAGCCAAAAGAAGAAGCCAGATCTTCCGATAAAGAAAAAAAAGAGCCAAAAGAAAAAGACGTGGCAGTCAAAATTGAAATACCCGAGAATCTCGTTCAAGCAATCTCAGGTTCCTCCGAATAACAAGCTAAATTTTTGTTTATGTTGATGAAAAGCGAATACCACCTCGCTATGTGTTATAGTGTTTTTTTACCCAAACTCAAAAAAGAAATAAAACATTTAGCAAAGGTATGGTATGATATAGCCAATATTGCTGATAAAAGACGATAAACAGAGATTTTCAGGAAACTTACGACTATTTATTTTGTGAAAAGATCTTTTTTATCGGGGAGATAATATATGTCTAATGAAATGTTAAAACAGGCGATTATAGATGCCGAGGCTTTGAAAGAAGTTGCTTTGAAAAATGCTGAAGCTGCTGTGGTAGAGAAATACTCTCGGCAGATAAGAGAGGCAGTAGATAATTTGCTGGAACAAGGCGAAGACGAAGAGCTTACCATCGATACAATGGAAGAACCAGCCCCTTCAGGTCTTGATGACCAACTGCCCTTGGCAGCCACTGACGGAGAGAACCTCTGCCCGTGCCCTGAAGAAGAAGAAACGATTGAGCTTGATTTCGATGACCTACAGAACATCATGCAAGCATTAGATTCTGATGATGATGAAGCAAAGATGGCTGGACCGACTCCAGACGAAGTTCTTCCCGACGAGGAAGAGTTAGAGGTTTCGCCGATAGCAGAGGATATTGCCGACACTGTAGCGAACATGCTCGATGGTGAAGAACAAGAAGAACAGTCGGACGAAGATGAGATTGTTGAGATTGCCATCGAAGAAGACGAAGACGAGATTGTTGAGATTGCTTTGGAAGAAGAGTCCGGCAATGATACCAAGGTGGAAGAAAAGAACAAGAAGAATATTGAAACCCTAGAGGAAGCTGTTGCCTTTTCTCACGATAAGACAAGCACTCTGTTACAAGAAAACGGAAACCTCTCCCAGACGAATTCAAAAATAATCAAAGAAAATAAAGTTCTCAAAGAGAAGCAAGGAAAGATTCTTGTCGAGAATAAAGATCTAAAGAAACTTATAGGAAAACTTTCCAATACATTAGAGAGCGTAAATCTTTCTAATGCAAAACTAATTTATACGAATCAAATTCTAGGTAGCAACTCCTTGAATGAGCGACAAAAAGATAAAATTGTCGAGGCTATTGCCGATGCTGATTCTGTCGAAACAGCGAAAGCCGTATTTGAAACCCTTCAAAGCGCAGTGGGCGGATCCTCCAGGGGCGAGCCAAAATCACTAAGCGAAGTCGTGTCGAATAACCGGGTGTCGATGTTTAGGCGAAAAGAAAAACAAGCGAGCACCAACCCTCATACAGAACGTATGAAAAAGCTCGCTGGCATTTAATCATTTAAGGAGGAAAAACAAATGTCTATTTTAGAAAAACTAACTGAAGGCATCGTTAGCCGTGACCTAAGCAAGGAGTCTCACGCCATTGTTAATAAATGGGAAAAGACTGGTCTGCTAGAAGGTCTTACTAACGATACCAAACGAACCAACATGGCTTGCCTGTTGGAAAACCAAGCTAAGGAACTTCTCCGTGAGTCATCTTCGATGCACACGGGAGATGTGGAAGGATTCGCCGCTGTTGCGTTTCCAATCGTTCGCCGAGTGTTCGCCGGACTGATTGCCAATGATTTGGTATCTGTTCAGCCTATGAGCCTACCAAGCGGACTTATCTTCTTCTTGGACTTTACCAAAGATCGAGCTCGCTTAGGTGATGCCGCTGGAGATTCGGTATATGGCGGCGGAGCCGTTGCTAACCAAATCACTGGTGGAGTTTCCCTGACTGGCGACGAAGCCGAGAAATCGTTCTACAACTTGAACAACGGCTACTCGTCCCCAACTGGTTCTGATACTGGTGTTAGCATCAGCCAGATTCTGTCCGGCAACGTCGGCGGAACTACTGATGCCGATGCAGAATTGGAGAAAATTCTACGCTTCGACCCAGACATTGCTTCTGGAACAGCGGCAATCGTTGCCAGCGTCGCCATCAACGATCTCGACCAACTTAACCTGGATGACCTTGTTACAGTTACTGTTGATTCGACAATCGTTGGTCGTCAAGCTCGTCGCTTGACACAACTTAGCGGCACTGCCGGCACTGACTTGCTTCTTGTTGTTGCCGCTTCCGGCACTGAGACGTCACCAAACGAGCTCTCAACGAGTGTAGGAGCCGCCTTGGACTTTTCATGGGCTCAAGTTGACGACTTTACCACGGGCGGAGCAATCGGCTCAGTCGTGGGGAGAGAAGCATGGGGACTAGAAGGAAACGAAAACATTCCAGAAATCGACATCAAGGTTGACAGTGTTGCTGTGACGGCACAAACCAAGAAGTTGAAAGCTAAGTGGACTCCTGAATTGGGTCAAGATTTGAATGCTTATCACAATCTTGATGCCGAGGTAGAGCTCACCAGCATCCTTTCTGAGCAAATCGCTCTTGAGATCGACCAAGAAATCTTGGAAGATCTTATCAAAGGTGCTACGGCTGGTAAACTTTTCTGGTCTCGCCGACCAGGCAAGTTCCTGAACCGAGATACCGGTGCCCCAATTAGCACGAGTGCTAATGAAGAAATGTTGGGTGCTGATTTCACGGGAACCGTTTCGGAATGGTATGAAACCCTTCTCGAAACAATCAATGATGTTTCGGCTCAAATCCATCGTAAAACATTGCGGGGTGGAGCTAACTTCTTGGTCTGCGGACCAGAGGTTGCTAACATCCTTGAGTTTACCGCTGGCTTTAAAGCAACTGTAACTCATGATGATGATCGTGGTAATGCTGGTGCTACCAATGTTGGAAGCATCTCTAAGAAATGGGATGTGTATGTTGACCCATACTTCCCACGCAATGTCGTTTTGGTCGGACGCAAAGGAAACTCATTCCTCGAAAGCGGATATGTGTATGCTCCTTATGTGCCCCTCCAAACCACTCCTACCATTTTTGGTACTGAAGACTTCGTGCCTCGCAAGGGTGTGATGACTCGGTATGCTAAGAAAATGGTACGACCGGACATGTACGGACTAGTTGTTGTGACAGATCTTCTCGGATAAGAACTGCCTTAACAGCCTAAAAAGAATTAGAGCCTCTTCGGGGGCTCTTTTCTTTTTTGCTCAAACTACTTATAAAGGCAACTAGCAGCGGAGGAAAAATATTGTGGCAGTACCTACACTAACACCAACTTCAACGGTCAGTGCTATAACACTCCCAGCAACAGGATCTAGGACTGATGTGACGGCATCGTTGCCTATTGGGGTATATACGGGAGAGCAGTTCATCTCTGGTGCTGTCGATCAGGTTTCCTACACATATAGAAAGCTTGGCGGCGATGTTCTCGATATAGAATTGACTACTCGAAATGTCTATGCGGCATACGAAGAAGCTGTCCTGGAATATTCATATCTTGTAAATATCCATCAAAGCAAGAACACTATTTCAAACTTGATGGGACAAGTAACCGGCACCTTCGATAGCGACGGTGAGTTAACCGACGGTAGCTTAAAAACCGAACTGAGTGGAGTTGGGGCAGAGCTTCGATACCCTAGGTTCGATCTAGGGTATGCCAACACAATGGCTTCTGCTGCTTCGGAAAGAGCTCAAGTTGGTGGCAACTTAACATTCTACTCTGCCTCTATTGATATAACTGATGGTGTTCAAGATTACGATCTACAATCTATAGTCTCCTCCAGCGCTGCAGCCGGCGGCGTACCATTTTCCGGCATAGATACTTCCAAGAAGGTAAGAATTCAGAAAGTGTTTTATAAATCTCCAAGAGCAATGTGGCGATTTTACGGATACTATGGCGGGTTGAATACCATAGGAAACCTCAACACATACGGGCAATACTCGGATGATAGCACTTTCGAAGTGGTACCAACCTGGCAAAACAAGCTCCAAGCTATGGCATATGAGGATGCCCTCTCGACACGAACCTCGCATTACTCTTATGAGATAAGGAATAACAAAATAAGGCTATATCCAATTCCAGATAAAGACTGGGTTACAAAAATTTGGTTTGAGTTTACGGTAGACACAGACACAATATTTGACGAAGATGGTGTTGATACTGGCAGAGCAGGTGTCAACAATATGAACACTCTGCCGTTTGCAAACATTCCTTTCACCAACATAAACTCGATTGGGAAACAGTGGATAAGAAGATTCGCCCTCTCTCTGTGTAAAGAGATGCTGGGACTTATAAGAAATAAGTTCACGACAATCCCAATCCCAGGCGAATCAGTAACTCTAAATGGAGATGCCCTATTGTCTCAAGCGAAAGAGGAGCAAAGCCTATTGAGGGAAGAGCTTAAGACCGTATTAGATGAGATGACATATGATAAGCTCGTGGAGCAAGATGCTGAAATCATGGAAGCAACTGCAAACTTACAGGCAAAAATTCCAATGAACATTTTCACAGGGTGAGAGGAGAATAGACAGTGGCTGAAAACATTACTTGGAAGCAACCCGCTAATCCTCCTCCTCCTATGTTTCTTGGGGAGAAAGAAAGAAACTTAGTTAAGCAGGTTAACGATGAGCTAATCGAGCGAGTTATCGGGCAGGGGATTATCTATTATCCTGTTAGCCTAAAACACACTAACTACCACTCTCTATATGGCGAAGCGATAAACAAGAGCTTTCTTACACCAATAAGAGTAAATGCTTTGATAAACTGGGAAGGCTCTCAGACAAGCACGACAGGCTTCGGAATAGATAGAAGATCCAGCATCACAATCAACTTCCACAAAAGAAGGTTGACGGAGGATCAAGATCTACAAGTTCAAGAGGGAGATTTTGTTCTTTACGGCAACTTGTTTTATGAAATAGTAACACTAGCACAGCCCAGAGAACTTTTCGGTCAAGTTGATCACAAGATGGAGATTGCAGCAAAGTGTATTCGAGCAAGGGATGGCATGTTCGAAGAGTCTAGTATGCCAGAAGTTACCATAGAGAAGTATAAGGCAACGGCTACAGAAACTTCTTATGTTTATTTAACCACTCCTGCCTCTTCTTCTTCACCAACTGTATCCGCTTCAGCGGCAGTTCCCACTTATTCCGGCGCCGACTCTGGCTCTTTGGATTACCAAATTTTGGAAGATTTCGATTCTAATCCGTGTGACTACTCAGGATATCACTTCTACCTCACTGCAGCACCTGTGCCTCCTATAGCCTCTTTTGCCATGGCGAACAAGTGGTATTGGAACGAAAACTGTGTTTGGCACCCAAGCCCATTTATGGTACCTTGATGTACTAGGAAAGACTTATGACGAAAGAAAAGATAACGGTATTGAGTCCGTCAAACTTAGAAAACATAGATGGAGCCATGCACGAGTGGGTAGACCAACAGATCAGTGCTTTCGCCACAACTAACCGAGGCTGGAAAAAGGTACCGGTCATTTGGGTATCGGCAGAAAGAGCATACCAGACAAAGAGAGATAAAGGGCTACGGGATAAGGAGGGTGCTCTCATATACCCTATCATAACAGTCGAGAGGATTAGTATGGAAAAAGATCCATCATTCAAAGGATCCTTACAAGCCAACATATTCCCCGTTAACGATTACAGGGGAGGCTCGATACCATTAGCCAACACCATAAATCAATCAAAGACCCAGAACTTTCAGAATGCTGACTCAAAGAGAGAGACCGGACAGTTGAATTTTAAAGTAAAGAAGAAGGACAATAAGATAGTATATACCCATAAATCGATTCCGATTCCAACATACATTAGTATTATGTATCGAATCAGCTTAAGGGCAGAGTACCAACAACAGATTAACGAGATGAACGAACCGTTCATTGTCTCCACTGGAAACATCAGCAGCTTTATTATGAAGAAAGAGGGTCATCGATATGAGGGATTCTTTCAACCATCTTACGAACAAAATAATAATGCCGGAAGTCTCGACGAGGATGAGAGAATCTATCAGACATCGTTCGATGTAAAAGTGTTGGGATATTTAATCGGCTCCAAAGACAATCAAGAGCAGCCCCAAATTGTAGAAAGAGAGAACGCGGTAAAGCTGAAGACACCAAGAGAAAGGGTAATCGTGGGAGAAGATCCAGAACATCCCGATAATTGGGGAAAGTATAGGGAATAAAAAATAGCATTTAGAGTATTTTAAAACTATTTACAACAGGCTAGATTCACATTTAAAGAAAAATAACGAATGTTTTACTATTGTTATTTGTAGAGGAGAGTAAAAGGATATGTCGGCAAAGAAATTCAAGTTCGTATCACCTGGAGTTTTCGTTGATGAAATTGACAACTCACAGTTACCAGAAACACCAGAGGGTGTAGGACCAGTAGTTATAGGAAGGACGGAGAAGGGACCAGCAATGGTGCCTGTCCAAGTTAACTCGTTTTCAGACTTCGTTGAAACATTTGGTAATCCAGTTTTTGGCGGAGGTGTCCCTGATGCCTGGCGCGCCGGACCCAATTCCACTGCTCCGACCTACGCTTCTTATGCCGCCCAGGCATACCTCAGAAATCAAAGCCCCCTGACGGTTGTGAGATTGGCAGGCATCGAAGATGCTAACCCAACAGCAGGCGGTGGTGCCGGCTGGGAAACCAACTCAGAGCCGATGGATTCAGATGAAGTCAATGGCGGTGCTTACGGTCTTTTCTTGGTGGAGTCTGGCTCGGATCTCACGGCTTTGCCGGGCACTGGCTCGCTGGCAGCAATCTTCTATTGCTCCGAGGGTGTTGTTGAACTTACGGGTACCTTGGCTGACGGAGACACGACTGCCAGCGGCACGGCTGGACTTTTCTTGTCCGACGACACTCCTCACCAATACACGGCACAAGTTCGAGATGCTTCAGGTGTAACTGATAAGGTTGTTTTCAACTTCAACGAAAACAGCAAGCTTTACATCCGAAATGTCTTCAACACGAACCCAACATTGGTCAATACCTTTGCTGGCGGGAAGAAATATTTCCTCGGAGAAACCTTCGATAGGAATATTGCTGATAAGCTCGCTAGCGACACAAAATCTTTCGGTGTCATCTTGGGACTCGCTACATCTGAGTTCACAGCGGATATCCAACAGAACTGGCAAGAGATGCCTCTTTCCGATGCCTCCACTGGATGGTTCTTTTCTCAAGATTTGGGAGACCAATCATTATTCAATGCTTTGGCGAAACAAAAGCTTTTTAAATTTGAGACACTTTCTGGTGGAGAGTGGGCTCAAGGCAATCTTAAGATCTCAATCACTAGCATCAAAGCTTCCCCTAACGAGGATCAGCCATACGGCACTTTCTCGGTCCAGGTTCGAAAAGCAACAGATTCCGATGCTAGAGTCTCTCCAGTAGAGACATTTAGTGATGTAAACCTAAATCCAAATTCCCCAGATTTCATTGCTCGTAGAATCGGCGATTCTTATCGAGTATGGGACAACGACGACAAGAGATATCAGACTTATGGAAACTATACAAATCAGTCTCGATACATCCGGGTTGTACTGGATTCCTCTGTGGAAGCCGGCACAACCGATCCTAAATTCTTACCATTTGGAGTATATGGACCAACTAGGTACCAAGCCTTTCAAACAGTGAGCGGCTCAACTGACCCGTTCGACAGCTATGTTGTCGGCGGCAGCAGTATCCCTCGCTCGTTAGCTGCTGGTTTCGAGAAGGTGAATGTGGGAACACTTGCTCTCACCGCTTCTTTCGAATTCCCTGAGATTCCGACGAAAACAAACAGCAATGATTCATCACTTATAAATCAGAGAGATGTATACTTTGGAGCAACAACGAATGTCGCCAACAGTAGTCGCCTCCAGCGGGATATTGTAGACTATGTTCGTCGTAAGCCAGGTGATGCTGATAATCTAGGTGTTACTGGTTCACTGAACTACTCCTGGGTATTCACCCTTGACGATGTTTCCGGCTCCAATGCCGATGGCGTCTTGGGAACATGGACATCCGGTTCTCGTGTTTCCGGCTCCTCAATCACGGCTCAGGCAGGAAATACTTACGAGTCAGTTCTCAATGCTGGGTTTAACAAGTTCACGACAATGCTACAAGGTGGCTTTGAGGGTGTTGATGTTCTCGAACGAGAGCCTTTTGCTAATCGACTATTGTTAGACGGAACATCGCCATCTAACTATGCCTATGCTTCTATTGAGCGAGCCATAAATACAGTAGCTGACCCTGATGTGGTTCAGTGTAATATGCTCTCTATGCCTGGTGTTACCAACGAGGCACTCACGGGCAAGCTTCTTGATGTCGCTGAAACCCGAGGCGATGCCTTGGCGATAGTTGACTTGAAGGGTGGCTATGAGCCAGAGACAGAAGCTTCAGCGAGCTTGTCTGCTCGACTAGGCTCTGTATCTGAAACGATCTCAAACCTAAATCGAAGAAACATCAACAATAGCTACGGATGTGCCTACTATCCTTGGGTTCAAATCACCGATACAGTCACCACAGGAGGCTCTCTATGGGTTCCCCCAAGTGTGGCTGTGCTTGGTACCCTAGCGAGCAGCCAGGCTGCTAGCGAGCTCTGGTTTGCTCCTGCTGGGTTTACCCGAGGCGGCTTGACGGAAGGTAGTGCCGGCATTCCAGTAACGAATGTTCGACAACGATTGACTTCGGACAACCGTGACGATCTTTATACGGCAAACATTAATCCGATTGCCCAGTTCCCAGCAGAAGGAATTGTGATTTTTGGACAGAAGACACTCCAAGTGACACCTTCTGCCCTAGACAGAATCAATGTTCGACGAATGCTGATTTATGTTAAACGACAAATCTCTTTCATAGCTTCCAGATTGCTTTTTGATCAAAATGTTCAATCAACGTGGGGTCGCTTCTTGGGAGAGGTGAACCCATTCTTAGGAAGTGTCAAGACTCGCTTAGGTCTTATGGACTATAAAGTGATTCTTGATAACACGACGACAACCCCTGACTTGGTTGATAGAAATATTATGTATGCCAAGATATTGTTGAAGCCAGCAAAGGCACTTGAGTTTATTGCTCTTGATTTTGTTGTAACAAGATCTGGTGCTTCTTTTGATGACTAAAAAACAAAGAAATAACTACTTATTTTATAAGACGAGGAGAAAATAAATTATGCCATTCTGGAGTGACGCAACAATAGCAGACCCTAAGAGACAGCACCGCTGGCTCATCAACATCGGTGCACCCGAGCTCAGCAGTTTCATCACATATGTGTGTAAGTCTGTAGCGAAACCGAAAGTAACAGTGGCAGAAACGGAGCATAAATTTATTAACCACACCTTCTACTATCCAGGTGGAGTCACTTATGAGCCCATTACGATAACACTGGTAGATCCGGCGAACCCTCACTCCTCACAGGCACTTTACGATCTTCTACAGGTATCTGGTTATACACTCCCAGGGAATATCACTCAAGTGAGCCCAGGCGAGAAAGATATGTCCACGATCAGTAAGAGGCAAGCCATTGGAGCCCTGAGAAGCTGCTATATAAGTCAGCTTGACGGAGACGGCAACGAGATTGAAAAGCTTACCTTAGAGAATGCTTGGATCAAGAGTGTTGACTTCGGCGGAGATTTGAACTATGAGAACGAAGGGCTTGTTGAGCTTTCTCTTGAGCTTCGCTTTGATTCCTTTGATCTACAAACTTTCGGTCCATTCGCCTCATAAAAACAAAATAATACTTAACTTTGCTAGTTAGATGTGATATAATAATTCTACCCTATGTCACATCTAACAATACGAGGTATAAATGACAAAGCGAAATAACGAGGAGAGACTCGGATTACCTTCGACGGGCGCGAAGGGATCTACGTCTGATCCTCCTCCACCAGGGTCCGATAATGGCGGACTATCTTTTGTGGCGCCCACTGAACTAGTAGACCTGCCTTCTCAGGGAAGGTTCTACCCCGAAGGTCACCCCCTTCACAATCAAGAGTCAATTGAGATTCGAGAGATGACAGCCAAAGAAGAAGATATCCTTACTTCTAAATCTCTAATACAAAAAGGTGTCGTATTCGACAAGCTTTTACAAAACCTTATTGTCAACTCCATGATTGGACCACAGCAACTTCTAGTCGGCGATAAGAATGCTCTTCTGATTGCCGCCCGACGAAGCGGCTATGGTGAGATGTACGAAACATCCGTGGACTGTCCATCTTGTGGAACCAAACAAGATATATCTTTTGATCTTACAGGTGCGACTGTCAAGGGACCACCCTCTCTCGAAGCATGTTCCGAAGCTGTGGATGCCCCAATCATCCAGACTGATAGTGGCACTTTTTTAGCTAGGCTTCCAAAGTCAGATCTTGATGTGGAACTGAAATTAATTACAGGTGCCGACGAAAGAAAGCTGTCGGCAACACTTGAGATGAGAAAAAAGAAAAAGCTTTCAGAGAATATACTCACTGAGCATCTGAGGCTTTGTGTTGTTTCGGTGGCAGGTACGGAAAATAGGCAAGAGATAGAGAAGTTTATCGGTGTTATGCCGGCTAAAGATTCTAGATTCATTAGAAAGGTTATGGCAGAAATCACTCCAAATATTGATTTGACGCAAGAGTTCGTTTGCGAGGAGTGCTATCACGAGCAGGACTTGGAGGTTCCTATTAATGCCACGTTTTTTTGGCCTGACCAGTGATTACATGGAGATGGTATATGAACAGTTCTTTGTTCTAAAATACCACGGAGGATGGAGTCTTATTGAGGCTTATAATTTGCCGATACAGTTGAGAAACTGGTTTGTTGAGAGACTAGCAAAGCAAATAAAGGAAGAGTCAGATTCCATCAAGAAGAAATAAGGCATCCTAGGGTGCCTTTTTTCATGCTAAAAAACTACTTATTGTGGAGGTTTCCCTTATGGAGAGCAAGAAAATTAATGAAAACGAAGAAATGGTGCCGACAGTTATTGACTTCACTAAGATGAGGGACGACGACGGGCAAATAAACGAGTCTTGGATTCTCACATTCGGGGCGACAATGAGATGGCTGATGCCGTCCTTGTTCAGGGGGGGAGCCACGCCAATGAGTATTCGTGGTTCGAGGGGCGAGATTAGCAATTTTGCAAATGTCCTATCAAAGGAAAAGAAATATTTACAATCCTGGAAAAGTAATGGATTGAGCAGCCCAGCGACGTATCGAAACAAGAGCAAGCTTAATTCGGCTGTAAAGAAGTTCGAAAGAGTTACCGGACTTAAATGGCCATTCAAATAATAAATATCTAGAACAAGGACACCCAGAGATAGATGACGACACAAGAAGACAAGACCCTGGACCATTTGGTTGAACAGAAGGAACGCCTTGCAAAAGTTGCTAAGGAACAAAACGAAGCTCTCGACGAGGAGCTAACGTTAAAAAAACAGCTTTTGTCCGTGGGGCAGTCACTTCTTGGCACTGCTAATGATAGGCTGGAAGCGGCATCTAATCGAAAGAAGCAAGTCCTCGAAGTACAGCAGGCTGAGCAAGAAGCCCGAGAAGCGGAAGTTGAGCATCTGGAAAAAGCCGCCGAAGCCGCAGCCCGCAATAATAATCTTACTGAAGAAGAACTTAGAACACAACAAGCGAACCTTGCGGCTGCTCGGGAAGCATACGAGATATCCAAAAAGAAAGGAGTAACACTTAAAGAGCAGCTAACATCACTCGCAGCACAGAAAGGAGTGGTAGATTCTTCCACCAAAGCCTTCGACTCCATTGCTACAAGCATGGGGATTTCAAGATCCCATGCCGGAGATATGGCTAAGAATATGGTATCTTCCTATATCACGGCTGTTAAGACAGAAGGAATTTTTTGGGGCACCGTCAAGTCAGTGGCAAGCTTGGCTAGTGCATTCTGGGATGTGTTCAGCCCAGTGAGCCTGATCTCCTCCGCAATGTCTGCTATATGGACTGCCAGTTGGGAGTTCCTAATAGAAAGCTCTCAGGCTCTTTCGAATTTTAGTGCTGCAGCCGGCGATGCCGGATCGATGGCAAAAGATGTCGGGGCAGCAATGAGCCTAGGCACTGGTGTTAATATAGAGCAGGCAGCTCAGGCAGCATCGGGATTAGCCGCTAGCTGGAGAGGCTTCTCGGGAGCATCTAGTGCCGCGAGAACCTCCATGATAAGAACTGCTGCCGAGCTTAATGTGCTTGGTATCAGTGCCGAATCAACAGGCGAAGCCATAGAGCTTCTCACAAGGACAATGGGTGTCTCTACTAAACAAGCAGAGAAGACGCTGAAGGGTATGGCATCAGCAGCTTCATCGCTTGGTACTACCCCCGCCAAGCTACAATCTGATCTTGCCTCTGTTCAGGGGAGCTTGTCTCTCTATGGCGATAGGATGATAGATGAGTTTTACGATCTTGCTGGGGCAGCAAAGGCTGCTGGATTGGAGATGTCAGACTTGACAGCTCTTGGAGAATCGTTTGATTCGTTTGATGATGCTTCATCCAAGACAGGAAACTTGAATGCTCTATTGGGCGGACCATTTCTTGACAGCATGGAGATGATGAGATTACAAGCAGAGGAAGGTCCGGATGCTGTTGCTTATGCTCTCAAGGATGCTTTTGCTGCAGCAGGTAAGTCTTACAAAGACATGAACTACATGGAAAAGAAATCCTATGCCGACTCGATAGGAATGAGTGCTGATAAGTTTGGTAAGCTAATGTCGATGTCGAAGAGCGAGGCTAAAGCAGAAGCCAAAAAAGCAAAGCAGGAGGCAGCTTCTCAAAAGAGATATAAGAAGATGCTTCGCTCCACGGTAAGTTTAGGAATGCAGATAAAGAACTTCTTCCAATCTGTATTCGCGAACAAGAAAGTGGTGGGAGCTATAAGAAGGCTCATGGGCATCCTCATAGGTCCGAAATCCCAGAAAGGTCTGAAGGAAATAACGAAGGCACTTGGCGATAAAATGGCAGCAGCCATAGAAGTAGTTACAATTGTGGCAGAACGACTCGTGAAGTGGTTCTCAAAGCTAACGGATGGCTGGGGCGATGTCGGCATGATGACAGATGAGAATGGCAATCTCATGAAGGATTGGGGAACAAAGGTGGAGGAAGTCATGGACTCCATGGAGGAGGCGATGGAGGGCTGGGGAACAAGGGTGGAGGAAGTCATGGACTCCATCGGACCCTCGCTGGATAGGTTCGGAAAGTGGCTGGAGGAGACACTCGAAAAAGTTGGAGAGGGCGAATCTTTTTGGGACCAAGTGTGGGAAGGGATGGGTTTTACTTTCGCCAACTTTTGGGATTCTATTGGGCAATACATGGTCGGCGGCTATTTGGCCATCAAGGCCATCGGTGTGCTCTTTGCTTGGCTCGGAGATAAAGTTATGGCTACTTTTGCCAAGGGCTTTAGAAAGTCATCTGTCGGAATAGGAAAAGGATTCATCACTCTAGCTCGTGCAATTTCCAGATCCATAACCATTATAGGTAGGGCGTTTATGAGCCCAACAGGCATGTTTTTCACAGGCTCACTGGCGATAATTCTAGGTACACTGGGATATTCGCTGAAGCAACTGGCAGCAGCATTCCAAGGGTTCGGCGAGATGATGACGGGCATCGGGAAAGCTTTCGATGCCATCGGAGGCTTTATAACACACCTCATTAAGATAACAACCGATGGCTTGTCAGTCAGAATGCTTAAATTTATGTATGACTTTTCAAAAGCCCTCGATGTGATGGGCATGTCTATGAGGGCAATTCCGGGAGTCCAATCGAACTATATCGTCCAGCTCATAAAAGCCTTTCAGGCTAATGGTCCTGGTGCTGCTTCGGCAATGGATAAGTTTGCCGAAGCGGTAGAGAGGCTGGTTGCTGCTTTACAGAAGCTTTCAACCAGCAAGATATATGCCTTCGGGTGGAACATGACTCAAGCATTCGAAGCGACAGCAAAAGTAACACCACAGAGTGCCAAAGCGGCTGCTAAAGTTATCGACAAGGCAAAAGAGTATCAAAAAGAAGTGGTAAAAAACAAAGACAATGTTGATGCTCTTGCTGAGCTTCTGAAAGCCACAGGAGCAGCTCAGCCAGCAGGCGGACCTGGCGGCGAAACAGTTATTAGGCTTGAGCTCGGCGGCAAAGTTATGAGTGAATACATCTGGAACTCAGTCAATGGCGACATCAACCGCCGCCGATAGAGATCACGATAAAAAAGCTCCACCTTCCTATTTATAATAGAGGAGAAAATCACTATGGAAGACGATTTAGATCTGGATGGGTTGATTGCTGGTCATGATCGAGCCCTGGGCGAAGACCCTAACCTGGCGAAGGCTCTATCTTATGGCAATGCCGCCCCAGATGCTCAAGGGAGTCAGTTCTACAATGATCCGACAACAGAGGGCGCCGTCAGGCGAGGACACTTCATTGAGATATATCACATCATTTCCAAGACATCCCTTTACTTCAAAGCCTTTCTGACAGACTTCAGCGATAACTTCAATGTTAGTCACAACAAAGAGAAGGTCTTTGGTAGGACTGACCCTGTTATCACATACCAGAATACAGAGAGGATAATCAATGTGGCTTTTTCTGTCGTCGCCTCCAACCTCCAAGAAGCGAGAGCAAATATGGATAAGGCAAACCGATTCGCATCCATGATGTACCCGGCTTACGATGGAGACAATTTAAAAGCTGGACCAATGTTCAGAGTTAAGCTAGGGAACCTGATCTGTAAGCAAGGGCTGACTGAGGGTGAAGGCATGGCACTAGCCGAAACTGCTGGACTTACTTGTACTATAGGCGGCTTCAAATATAATCCGAGCTTAGATGAGGGATTTTTCGATCCCGAGCCCGGCATACTTTATCCCCAGGCTATAACGATAGATCTTGAACTTTCCGTTATTCATGAGCAAAAATTAGGATACGGACCCGATGGCACTCGCCGGGAACCTGGACGATACCCATATGGTGGCGAGAGAGCACCCCACCCGCCTGCCATACCCCCGCCAGATCCAAGCACTTTGAAGCCATTCGAATCGAAGCAACAGATCATTAGGGAGACCAGTATCTCAACCGAGCTCAAACTACAGAAAGATCTCATGAGAGCCCGCTATGAAGTTCAGAAAGCCAAAATGCTCTCTCCCGTTAGGAAGCTCGGCAAACTATTTGGGACAGTACATAGAACTGGCGGTGATAGCTAAATAAAGAAAATGGAGTTGACAAATGGTATCCAGATATGATAATATGAAAATCTCTAGGAATAATTCCGAGAGAGATAAGAAGTTGAGAGAGAAGAGAGGAATAAGAACTATGAGACAGTTCGGAACTCCTAGCATCAGTTACCCCACAGAAGAAGAGCAAGCTTTCTTGGAGAGCACTACTGTTGTTTGGAAAGTGGGAGATAGGCTTTATAAGTTGGCTAACACATTCTACGGAGATCCCACCCTGTGGTGGCTCATAGCCTGGTACAACCAAGCTCCCACCGAATCCCACATTACTGTCGGGGACACCATCGAAGTGCCTCAGCCGCTCGATAGGGCACTCTCAATCTATATGAGGAGATCAGCATAAATGTCAGAAGATCCAAAGCCGACCGGGATGATGGAAGAAGATAATAGCACCCGTGCTCCAATAGAGACTTTAGAGGATATTACAGCTCAAGAAGGGGAAGTAGAGCAATCTCTCGATCCAGATCTAGTCATCCAGTATTCAGATCAAGAGGATGCTGCTCAATCCGTCACTCAAAGTGACCTCAATGAAGCAGAGCTTGCCGAGCTTGACATTGATCAAAGCGAAGTTGATGCAGCCACTCAGGGAGCAATTGTTGGCTCCATCACAGGAGCATCCAGGAACGAGAGAGAGCGCCAACGGAAGTTACGAAAGCTAGCCCAAGCCGAGACAGGGAGGAAAGTTGCCGGAGGCAGGAGAAAAAAGCAAGAAGCAAAGGAAGGTGTTTACGAACAGACAGAGCAAGCATATCTGATTCAAAACCTTGAGAAGTTTCTTTTGGCAGAGACAACTCCCGAGTCAGAAAGCATGAAAAACCTGATCATTGCAAACTCGAAAGGAAACTTAATAAACACATTGACCATTGGCAATCGACTACTACCTCTTATGGGAATAAGCCCAGAACAACTGAGCAGCTTAATACCATACATCAGATTCTTTAAGAGCACAAAGGAGGGCAATGAACGAAACTTAGAAGAGTTTAAGTTTTCGACGACAAGTCCAAACATGAAAGAATATTTCGAAAGCGGAGCCAACCAGCAGAAGAATGTTGGCTTAAAAAGCTTTTCATGGGAATCAACCGGCGATAACTCCTACAATTCCAGAAGATCTTTTCTTGCCGATATCGTTATTACTTTTTCGTCGATGAGCGACCTACAGGCACCCGACCAAGGCATCTCGTGGATGGATTTGATTCTCAACAATCCAACAAAAACAGAACTAGAAGGAGAGCCCAAAAGCGAATCTAAATTTAAGCGATACGAAATCCTCGCAGAGATTGGCTATAACTTTCCAGATAATGCTCCAGGCTTTACACCTGAACTAAAGGCTTCGATTAGAGAGAGCCGAGTTTTCCTTTCTCTGTATGCCAATACAACAGAATTTGATTTTAAAGACGACGGCAGCATTGAGCTCAAAGTGTCGTATACAGCTTCCGGAGAGTTTCTTTCGAATCAATTTAGCTCTAACATTCTCACAATTGGAACAATGAGCGAGGAATTAAAATTGGATGCCGAAAAAGAAAGGCTCAAGAAACTGACGGAAGATGTCGCTGATGCCCCAAACAAATCGAAAAAGAAAAAGTCTTTGGAAGAGCAAATAAAAGATCTGGAGGTATCCATCGAAGAGAAAACCCAAAGGAACAGGGCATCCAACTATGCTAAATTCCTCCAGCACCTCGTCACTCATCAGCGACTATTCACATTCACCGTGACAGAATCTCAGTATAAAAAAGGAATACTACCCAACAACAAAGAGTTGGATAGACTGCTCCAAGAAGCACCCGACGCAGATGTTGTACAGGATACTGTTAAGGAGCTGAAGAAAAAAGAGGAGGCTGGCAAAAACTTAGATAAGAAGCCGACTCCGACAGGCAAAAGAACCATATCATATTTCTACCTCGGCGATCTTATGAACTATATGGCGGAATCCCTTAAGGAAAAGCCAGGGGAAGAAAGCTCAATGGCTTCTGAAGTGATAATCGGCGATTATGAATTTTATATATTCCCTCCATACGATCCCAAAAAGAAGCTTGCTACCAAAGCCATTGTATCGGAGGAAGTTAAGAAAATGAGAGCCAATCTCTCTACTTTACCGATATCTCTTGATATGTATAACCTCTTTATGTATGAGAATGCAATGAAGGAAGGAAGGGACACTTGGACATTCTTCGATTTCGTAAAAAAGGTAACTTCAGAGTTAGTAGATAATGCTGTTAATAGTTATGTTAAAAACCGGATTAACGACGAGGCAAAAAAGTCATTCACTTTTGGCAAGCCATCGATAAAGAGCACTGTTACCTCGGGGTACTCTAAGGCACTTATTGGGGTAAAGGGCGGCTGCCCCGCCACCATCAACACCCCTGGTACGGATTTTAGGATTGCTCCCCCCGAGACTCTTGAGCCTACATCCACCAAATTTATTCCTCCGAATAATTTCTTTATTATTTACGGTGCCAGAGTGCCTGCCTCTATTCGACGAGGCACTGACGAGCAGGTAAATGCCCAAAATGGTGTCTACCACCTTGTCACTGGTGCCGATAGAGGAATAGTAAAGGGGATCAAATTTAAACAGAAAGCGAACAGACTTAGAGATCAGAACATCTTGAAGTCAAGAGACACCGGAAATGTTGATGTGGGGGTGCTGAAGCTCCCCTACAATGCAACGGTGGAGATTATGGGCACCTCTCCGTTCTATCCTGGTCAGGCACTATTTATTAGCCCTGCTCTTGTTGGAGTGGGCACACTAGACTCTAGAAAATCCATCGCCAAGAAGCTCGGTCTGGGCGGCTTCTACATTGTCCACAAAGTATCTTCTGATATATCCATGGGGATTCTCCAGAGCACGGTTGAATGTAACTGGGAAACTTTCCCCACCCCCGATCAGCAGACTTTAGATGACAAAGAAGCCGATGATGCAACGCTAGATCCATTGAGCAATGACTGTTTCGCCAACCGAGCGATAAAAGAGGATAATATCAATTTCTCAGGGGAGAGCCCATGAAGCTAAGTTTTGGATCTAACAGTCTCCCAGCAAGCAGCTCTTATAGCGAGAGGCTGTCATATATAAAGAACTACCCTGTCGGCATTTTAGAGCAGAGCTCTGCCGACTATTGGTACGACCATGTTTTATTTGGAAGGATTGATAAGAATCAAGACTCAATATACCCCTCCCAGAACTTCCTAAAAGAAATACCCGATTACGAGACAAGTGTGGTAGCTTTGAACTTTGTAGCAGATGCCTTTACCACATTCCGAAGAAATATGGACTTACTTGGTTCAGATGGAATGCTGTATGCCGGAGGGTTTATAAAGGACACGAACTTTCTACAACCCCTTCGAGGCTGGCAAAACGTCAATAGCGATTACGATTCGTTTATAAACTCTTTTTATAGCAACTACCTCTTCCCATTTCTATCCTCCCCAGAAATCAACGAGCACATCCAAAGCTTCCAGGACTTCGTTGAGCAGTTCACGATACTGATAGATAGAACAACACTACTCTCGCCATTTACAAAGACAGAATATATAACAAGCAATTTGGGAACTCCAATGTATAGTGGGCTTGCTGTTGAGATCGAAGACTCTCTCGATCACGGAGACGATCTAGAAAAGATACTATCCTACACTAACGACTCCAACTTCGAAATATACAGGCAGATTGCAGCAAACAATGGATTCGTTCTCGATAAGAATGCCCCGTGGAGATTGCTAGCACTACCATATGCCCCTCAGATTCAAAATCATATGAATACCTACGGGATAAACTCCGAAACTATGGTAGACAAATACTATTATCGCTCCCATCATTTTGATATACCAAACCTCAAAGTGTACATGAGAGAGTTCTACAATGCCTTCGTCAAAACCCTTCCGACAGTCAGAATCCCCCTCGTGGGAGGAAAAGGTAAAAAGAAAAGCTTGACAAAGATTATCCATCGTGATACCATTAGCAAAGAACAATATAACGAGGAGTGGTATTTTGATAATTCATTCTGGATTAGGCTGTATGTGTTTATTAGAGCGAAAGAGACGAACCGAGACTGGAACCAATACAAGCTTGACCAGGTTGCCTCAAAGGCAGCAGAGTTTTTTCTCTACTCCGGAGAAGAAGCAGCATACAAATTCATCAATAAAGAGGTCCGCCGACCGTGGAAAGAAAGCTCTCAGATAGACAAATATCGCCGAGGAACTTTCATGCTTAAAAGAAAGCGAGGATAGCTTGTTTTACATAACTCTTGATTCGAAGGAAGAGTGTTTAGGATATTACTATGACGGCGCCATCCACGATACGAGCCCCGATCCCGACAAAAACAATGTAACATGGGACTACTCCCATTCCCATCACCAAGACGGAATAGAGTATCTGAAGCTTTATTGTGGCGGCAAATCTTTGGGAGAAATGTGCCCCGACCATCTGGGTAGAGACTGGGACGGAGCACTGGAAAAAAGAAAGGCATTCGAAACAGCCATCAAGAATAGTAAAATAGAAGTTCAAGATGTATGTATATACGATCTGGTTCCGCCATGGTTTATGAAAGAAATCTCCCAGCTCAAATGTGAGATTCTTGAGCATGTTCATCAAAACCTCCACAAGCCAGAGGCATACGACTTCATGCTTGGGCTGGAAAAACTATTTGCCGGAATCAAAGAAAACACTCTCAAGATTGATACATCGAGCCTCCGAGGCAAGCTCGGAAATTCGGCAGTTAGAAACTTCCTCCATAGAGTCAGAGGAAAGACTTCGATAGAATACAATCAGTTCGGGACTATTACCGGCAGGCTAACAGTAGCAAATTCTAGCTTTCCCATTCTAAACATTGAGCGATCTCTCAGGGAAATAGTCAAGCCAAATAACGATCTGTTTGTGGAGTTTGATTACAATGCTGCCGAACTAAGAACACTACTCTCTCTATCTGGACAAGAGCAGCCGAAAAGAGATATCCACGAGTGGAATATTGAGAATGTCTTCAAAAAGGAAATGACCAGAGCCGAAGCGAAGAAGAAGATCTTCTCTGCGATATATAATCCGAACATTGACCAAGACTACTACAAGGTGGAAAAGGTATTAAAAAAGTATTACAACTCAGGTAAGATCAAGACTCCATACGGAAGAGAAATAGAGTGTGACGACGGACATGCCCTGAACTATATTTTACAGAGCACTACTAGCGATCTGGTTCTTGATCAAGCTATGAAGATAAACAAGATCCTAGAGGGGAAGAAATCTAAGATAGTATTCTTGATCCACGACAGTTTTGTGGTGGATTTGGCACAGGAAGAGCGAGCCTTGATATACGAGATCAAGGAAATTTTTTCCCGGAACAAAATTGGAGATTTTTTAGTCAATGTTAGTGCCGGCAGAGACTTTGGCAATATGAGGAGGATTGATATATGAAATACGATAAACTCGTTCGAGATAAAGTACCACATCGTCTAATAAAGGAGAAGAAGGTATTCTCATGCCGAGAGGCACTGAAAGAGGAATACTTAGATTATGTTGATGACGCATTGCTTGAGCATGTAAATGGCTATTTGGAGAATCGATCTCTCGAAGCACTGGCAGAAGTCTTGGAAGTGGTGTATACTCTTTCTCTTGAGCTGGGATACACCATCGACGAGCTTATGGAAGAAAGAATCCAGAAAGAGGCTGACCTTGGGGCATATTACGAGGGAATCATCCTAGAGGAAGTGAAAGAAGATGATTAATGTGATTGGCTTGGGCAAAGTCGGATGTGCTATAGCCGAGAAGTTTAGAAAGCATCCCCAGTATGAAGTATATAAGATAGGAGCAGGGCTTCCCGATAAGGATAATAAGAACTGCTTTTCCATCAAGAAGAGATCGGCACCAGAAGACTACGAAGATAAGTTCCCAGCAAGGGTTACGAATGCTCTCAAGAAGATTGACGGTGACATTCTCTTTGTGGTTTCTGGCGGCACAGATATTTCCTCAGCATCGCTAAGAATACTGGAGGCAGTAAGTCCGAGAAGGATAGAGGTACTATACATAAAGCCAGACCTTACTGACGATCATTCAAAGAACCTCGACAGAGTGGTATCTAATGTATTCCAGGAATATGCTCGCTCTGGGCTATTCGAGAGACTCTATCTTATTTCAAATTCCGCAATCGAAAAAGTCATTGGGAATATTCCGATTGGCAGATATCAAGACACGATCAATGAATTTGTCTCTTCCACCATTCATATGCTAAATGTCTATAGAAACACCGAAGCAGTAATGTCCAGCTACCCAAAGGAGTCTGGTATTTGCCGGATTTGTACTATAGGAATCGGTGAGATGGAAAAAATGGCAGATCAGATGTGCTTTTCTCTTGACAATGTGAACGAAAAGAGCTATTATTTTGCTATAAACAAAAAACAGGTAGATAATGATTCTGATCTCCTCTTTAGGGTAAAGAAGAGAGTAACACAAAAAGACGAGGACATAAAAGTAGGTTTTGGAGTATACTCAACGGAATATGACAAGAACTACATCTATATTGTTTCTCAAACAAAGATAATTCAAGGAGTAAACTATGGTTAAAATTTTTACAGGCTCTTTTAAGAAGAAGAACGACGACATTCGGACTATGATTTTTGTAAAGCTGGAAGATCTCCCTTCCAGCTTTTTAAGTTCCAAGATCAAGGATGGATCATCTCAGCGAAAAGTACCAGAAGGGCAAGAGCTCGTATGGGATGTTTCCGAGTCTGCTTTCCGGACATTCAACTGGAACTCAGCACTGGGAGAAGTAGATGTGAAACTACTGGAAGGAAAGGAAAAAGAAAATTTTGAGAAAAAGCACTTGACATAAGAAAAGTGATCTGATATAATAGTGTCTAACAAAAAGTAAAAGGAGTCATAAATGACAATTGATATGAAAAAAATGAGAGAAAAGTACAGCACCCTCAAAAACCGAGGTCAGGGTGGTGGTAGTCAGTTCTGGAAACCTTCCGAGGGTTCACAGACTGTACGGATTGTTCCGACTGAAGACGGAGATCCTTTCAAGAGCTTTTCTTTCCATTATGGTGTCGGCAAAGAGGGAGGCTTCCTATGTCCAAAGAATAATTTTGGAGAGGACTGCCCAGTATGTGGCTTTGTTCGTGGTCTTTACCAAGAAGGCGATGAAGAGAGCAAAGCTATGGCACGACAGCTCGGTGTTAAATCTCGATTCTTCTCTCCCGTCCTTGTTCGAGGGGAAGAGGAGCTTGGAGTCCGTCTATGGGGTTTTTCCAAGACGGTATATGAAACTCTCCTGGGTCTTGTGCTGAATCCGGACTACGGGGATATTACGGATATTGAAACTGGTATCGATCTGGATCTACATTACGGTAAGCCACCTGGAGGTCAATTTCCTATGACCAAGGTGACACCAAAGCGACGTTCTAGCCGCCTTTGCAGCGATAAGATTAGCGAAGAGCAGTGTGAAGGTCTTTTGGGTACTGTACCAGATTTTGAATCTCTCTTTGAGAAAAAGACGACTGTCGAAGTCCAAGGATTCTTGGACACTCACTTGACAGCCGACAATCCAGAGGAGTTTTCCAGTGAAGTGGAAAAATATCCTGGAAAAAGTGTGAACAAGGTTGATAGTGCCCTTGACGAATTGATGACTCGTTAGACATCACACACCCACGGGGAGGCACAGGGTTAACGGGTGCCTCTTTTTTTACTTTATTTACGGAGTTGTGCTATGGCGAGAAGTTTGAAACATAAAAAAGGTTCTTTGAACATCGATGAACTTAGGAAAAAGATCAATAAAAAGGCTGGCATGAATGTAGCACACGATCTTACGACAGATAATCCAACTGAAGTCAAAGACTGGATTCCCACAGGCTCCACATGGCTAAATAGTGTCATTTGCCGAGGAAAGACTGCTGGTATCCCGGTAGGAAAGATATCAGAGATAGCAGGATTAGAAGCCTCCGGAAAGAGCTACATGGCAGCCCAGACAGCAGCCAATGCCCAGAAAATGGGAATCAATGTGGTATACTTCGACTCAGAATCATCCATCGATCCTACTTTTCTTAGCAAAAGCGGTCTGAATGTCGATGAAGTTCTGTATGTCCAGGCAAGCTCTGTTGAGTTTGTGCTGGAGACGATTGAGGAGCTCTTGAATTCGACGGAAGATAAGATGCTGTTTATTTGGGACAGTCTCGCCTTGACACCAGCGGTAAGTGATGTAGAGGGAACATTTAACCCTAACGAATCGGTAGCTGTCAAGGCTCGTGTATTGGCTAAGGGAATGTCCAAACTAATAGTATCGCTAGCCAACTCACAGTCTACCCTTTTGGTATTAAATCAGCTCAAGACAAATCTCCAAGTAGCGAACCCGAAGTACGCGACGGATAGTGAAAAATATACCACTCCTGGAGGCAAGTCGATGATGTATGCCTACAGTTTGAGAATTTGGCTGACTGGCAAGCGAGGCAAGAAGAGCATCATTGCCGACGACAAGGGTTTTGTCGTCGGCAATGAAGTCAAGGCTCGATTGGAAAAGTCTCGATTTGGAACAGCCGGCAGAATATGTAATTTCAAGATTATGTGGGGTAATGACATCGGGGTGAGGGATGACGAGAGTTTATTTGAGGCTATACAGTCTTCGGACCAGTTGATAAACTCGGGTCCATGGTGGACTCTCAAATATGGTGATGGATCTGAACAGAAATTCCAAGCCGCCAAGTGGGGCGAATTCATGCTGGATTCAAAATTCCGAGATAGAGTCTTGCGGCTTGTGGACGAAGAGGTCGTCCTGAAGTTTGATAATAGGGATGTAGATGCCCAACACTTTTACGATGAAGCAGAAGCAGAGGTATAGAAATGAAAATGTTAAAGCAAGATAAATACTGGGGGAGCACTAGTGATATCCGCCTAGACGACAGCAGCTCGAACGAGAATGAGGTATCTTCCTTAAACAACAGGATCTATTTCTACTCAGAAGTAACTCGACCGGAATGTCTGGCACTAAACAAAAACATCCAGACCCTATCTGATGCTATGTGCACAAATGGTCATAACTACAATATTCCAGTTCCCCCAATCCGGTTACATATCAGTTCCTATGGAGGCTCTGTCTTCGCCGGACTTTCATCGGTGGATTATATAATGGCTTCCAAGGCACCGATCCACTCGGTAGTAGAGGGATGTGCAGCATCAGCAGCAACACTGATGAGTGTCGTGGCTGAAAAGCGATACATCCATAAGAATTCATTTATGCTCATTCATCAGCTATCTTCTGGTATGTGGGGCAAATTTGAAGAGCTCAAGGACAGCATGGAGAATTGTGAGATTTTGATGCAGACCATCAGGGAGATCTACAACAAACACACTAACATTCCAAAAAAGAAGCTTGACGAGATTCTCAAGCACGATTTGTGGTTCGATGCTGACACTTGTCTAAAGTATGGCTTAGTTGACGAAATTATTTGAGCTGATTCGTAGATGAAAAAACCGAAAATAGAAACTCTCAAAGAAACAGTCAAGATATCTATAGATGCGATAGAGAACCTTCTTGACGAAATATTTCTCCTGAGAGAAGAGAATGAAAAGATAAAGAAGAAGCTGAAGTCTGTTAGGGCGAAGCTTAAGCGATTGGTATCTGAGAATGGGCGAAAATAAGAAAAGAATAATGATAGTTGATGGTCACAATGCTTTTATTAGGCACTATATTGTGAACCCAACTATCTCCTCCAACGGTCAGCCCATCGGAGGTTTAGTAGGCTTCCTCCAGGGACTACAGAAGCTAGCAAGAACGATAAAACCAGATCTGATATCTGTTGTGTGGGACGGAGAAAACGGCAGCCGCCGCCGTCGAAGCATCGTCAAGGGGTACAAGGAAGGCAGGAAGCCAGTTCGGCTCAATCGATTTATAAGAAACCTGCCTGAGAATGAAGAGTCAAAAAATCTCATCTGGCAGCAGGTCAGAGTGCTTGAATACCTAAATGAGACCCCCGTGATTCAGTTTATGTTCCCAGAAACAGAGGCAGATGACACCGTAGCATATGTGAGTCAACTCCCTCAGCTTAGTGACTGGCACAAAGTGATAGTATCCAGCGACAAGGATTTCTTCCAACTATGTGGTGATTCGACAATCTTATATCGTCCCATACAGGACGAGGTTGTGAACAAGAATTCTATTTTGGAAAAATTCAGCATCCACCCCGATAACTTTGCCCTCGCTAGGGCAATCTCTGGGGATAAATCAGACAACCTTCCTGGTGTGCCGAGAGTTGGAATTCCGACTGTGGCAAAACGACTCCCATTCCTGTCGGAGGACAAGGAATATCTGGTAGCTGATATAGAGAAATATTGTGAAGAGAGAGAGGAAGAAAAGGTTAAGTTTTATAGAGATGTTTTGGAGAATATTGATATCGTAAAAATCAATTACAAGATGATGCAACTCTATTCACCATCCCTCTCAACTCAGACAACTAGAAAAATAAGGGAAACATTTGACGAGTACATTCCCCTGTTTAATAAGACGGGAATGGTAAAGCTTCTGTTTGAAGACGGCTGCCCTCAAATCAACCTCGACAATCTCTTTGCCCTATTTCAGAGAACTGTTTATGAACTAAAGAAACAAACCTCTTGACTTTCGAAAGAAAAAAAGGTATACTATATACCTGGGAGAAAAATACATGGAATTAGACAACGATTCGACTTTTGGCTCTTTCGGAAAAGGATTCCAAGAATCCCTAGCAAAGATGATTCTAGATGATTCTCGCTTTTCGACACAGATTGGCGAAGTGCTTAACATAAATTTCTTTGAATTAAAGTATCTTCAAAATTTTGTAGATAAAGTTTATCTGTATAAAGAGAAATACAAGAAGCACCCATCGAGAGACACGTTCGAGAGCATTCTCAAAAGCGAAACTTCCTCTGGGAACGAAGCCGTTAGAAAGCAGGTTCGGGATTTTTATGTCCGAATCGCCAGCGGAAACTTCTCTAATGTTGATGAAGAGTATGTCCAGGATAAATCCCTTGACTTCTGTCGGAAGCAAAAGCTCCAAGAAGCTATGCTCAAAAGTGTGAAGCTCATGCAAAAGTCTTCCTTCGACGAAGTTAGCAAGATCATCAATGATGCTCTCAAGCTAGGTGTCGATAACGATACTGGGTATGATTTCATAAAAGATTTTGAGGCAAGGTACGAACTCAGATCCAGGCATCCAATTGCAACTGGCTGGGGAGAACTAGATAGAATCACTGGCGGAGGTATGGGAAAGGGAGAACTCGGAGTCGTTATAGCTCCCACTGGTGTAGGTAAAAGCATGGTGCTAGCTCACTTGGGCGCCATGGCACTGAAGAACGGAGTAAATGTTGTCCACTATACACTAGAGCTTCAGGACATGACAATTGGGAATAGATATGATAGTTGCCTGACTGGAATCCCCATCAACGAACTTCGTCACAGTAAAGAAGATGTATTCGAGGAGATCAAGGAACTGCCAGGAAAGCTTTTGATCAAAGAATACCCAACGAAGTCGGCTACCACCCAGACTCTCAGGACTCACCTGGAGAAGCTCCGAAACCGAGATTTCAAGCCTGGAATGATCGTTGTTGACTATGGCGACATTTTGAAGCCTATTTCACACTCGAAGGAGAAAAGGGAAGAGCTCGAAACTATTTATGAAGAGTTGAGGGCAATCGCTCATGAATTCGAGTGCCCCGTCTGGACAGCGTCTCAAACGAACAGGAGTGGGATAAATGCTGAAGTCATTACAATGGAATCTATTAGTGAAGCATTCTCGAAATGTTTCGTGGCTGATTTTATTTTCTCAGTATCAAGAACTGGTGCTGACAAGATGAACAATACGGGGAGGGTTTATATAGCCAAAAATAGGAATGGTATTGACGGTGTAGTGTTTCCAATTTTTATGGACCCAGGAAATGTCTCGATAAAGGTATTTCCACAAGACGAGCACTCGGCAGAGGTTTTGTCGGGTCCACAGAAGGTATATAAGATGCTCAGGGATGAAACAAGAAAAGAAGATTAGTAAATAAAGACCAACAAATAGGAGAGAGAAAATGGAATTAGCAAGTGAGATTTTGAGCAATATTACCGTTCACATGAAATATGCTCGGTACTTAGAGGATAAAAAGAGAAGGGAAACTTGGGATGAGCTAGTCACTAGGAACAAGCATATGCACCAGAAAAAGTATCCTCACCTCTATGATGATATAGAAGAAGCTTACAAGCTAGTTCACGACAAGAAGGTGTTGCCTTCTATGAGGTCGCTACAGTTCAGCGGCAAGCCTATTGAGATTTCGCCTAACCGAATCTATAACTGTGCTTATTTACCGGTAGATGATTGGCGAGCATTTGGGGAGATCTTGTTTCTCCTCCTCGGCGGAACGGGAGTAGGGTATAGTGTACAATCCCATCATGTAGAAGAGCTCCCAGAGATTAAAAAGCCAAATCCAGGCAAAATAAAGAGATACCTAGTTAGCGATAGCATTGAGGGCTGGGCTGACTCCGTGAAAGTTCTTATGAAGTCTTACTTTCGAGGAACTGCCACCTTAGATTTCGATTTCAGTGACATTCGCCCCAAAGGCTCCCAACTGATTACCAGTGGCGGCAAGGCACCTGGACCAGAGCCACTCAAAAACTGCTTGAGACACATCAAAAGTATCTTGAATGAAAAGTCTGACGGAGATCAGCTTCGACCGATTGAGGTTCACGATATCGTTTGCTATATTGCTGATGCCGTATTGGCAGGCGGCATCCGTCGAGCAGCTTTGATATCCCTGTTCTCTGCAGATGATGACGAGATGATAGCTAGCAAATACGGCAACTGGTATGAGCTCAATCCACAACGAGGGAGAGCAAACAATAGTGCTGTTCTTTTACGACACAAGGTGGACGAAGAGTTCTTTTTCCAGTTGTGGGAGAAGATAAAGTTAAGCAACTCGGGCGAGCCGGGGATATACTTTTCTAACGATAAAGATTATGGCACCAACCCGTGCTGTGAAATTGCACTAAGACCGTTTCAGTTCTGTAACTTGTGTGAGGTTAATGCTTCAACGGTAGAGGGGCAGGAAGACTTGGAAGCTAGGATTCGTGCTGCTACCCTTATCGGCACCCTACAGGCAGGATATACTAACTTTCATTATTTAAGATCTGTATGGCAACGAACCACCGAGAGAGAGGCTCTTCTGGGCATTAGTCTGACCGGCATTGCTTCGAATAAGATACAAGACTTGGATGTGAAGGCAGCAGCAAAAGCGGCACGACAAAAGAACAAAGAGGTGTCGTCATTGATTGGAATCAAGAGTGCCGCCAGGGTCACCACCATCAAGCCAGCGGGAACAACTTCGCTAGCACTTGGTTGTAGTTCTGGGATCCATGCTTGGCATAGCCAGCATTATATTCGCCGGATAAGAGTAGGAAAAAACGAGCCAATATATGGATATCTACTAAAGAACCATCCAGAGCTTGTTGAGGATGAGTATTTTCGACCTCACGACACAGCCGTCATCTCAGTCCCACAGAAGGCACCAGAAGGAGCAACATTGAGGGACGAGAGTGCCCTAGATCTCCTCCAGAGGATCAAGTGGTTTTCCAAAAATTGGATAAAGCCGGGACACTCTAAAGGACAAAACACCCATAATATCTCTGCTACAATATCGATCAAAGATAACGAATGGGAAACCGTCGGTCGCTGGATGTGGGACAACCGAGGATGCTACAACGGGATTTCTTGCTTGCCGTATGATGGAGGTTCTTATGTTCAAGAGCCGTTCGAAGAATGTTCGGAGGAAACCTACGAGGAGATGATGAAGCATCTTAAGGATGTTGATCTCACTCAGATCAGTGAAACGGAAGACAATACTGATCTCAAAGGTGAGCTAGCATGTGCCGGCGGAAGCTGTGAGATAAAATAAAGCTTGACACGGCAAAAAGAGTATGCTATACTTAGACAATAAACAAAAAGGAGGCTATATGTCTAATGGTAATTTGAAGGTAGTTGATGGTGGAAATGACGTGGAGAAGGAGAACAGAATTGTCGATTACATTAAATCACTTTCTGCCTTGGAAACCGAAATGGAGCCATATAAGGAACAGAAGCGAGATCTAAAACAAAACTATGTGGAGAACGGATGGCTCTCCAAGGAAGAGATCTCTGCCGCTGTTAAAGCTTATCGACTGATGAAGTCGGAAGTTGATCTTGAGCAAATGAGAGATTTCTTTGAGCTCTATTCTAAGACGAAGGTGTGCTGATGAAATATTCCCCCTTCAATAGGCATTTGATGCTAGAGGAGTGTGAAGTCAATGAGGAGACTCCTATTTCGAAGGTACTGGTACCGGACGACTATAAAGCTGTTAAAGATTTTGGCACTTATAGGGTTGTGGGCAAGTCTATGGACAGCTCTCCAGTATTTGCCGTTAATTCTAGAGTTATTGTAGAAGAGTCTATGGTAAGGTCAGTAAGTTTAGGCGACAAAAAGATATTCATAATCCCAGAGAACTTTGTTGTTCTTTATGAAAATGAATGAAGAATAAAATATACCAATATGATAGAATAATAATTGGGGGATCCTTGGCATCGTTGTTATGTGGGTATTGTTATAATATTCCCGTAATCTATACGATGCCGAGGATACCTTTATTTTTTGAGACTGATGAGCGACTAGGCAGCAAGAGTCAGCTATGGAGAGAGTTGTCCGCAACCATGTCTCTGTCTGGCTTGCTCCCGATGGAAAACAAGACTCAAAGCATCCGAATTGAGGACGGCACCCTCAAAGCCTTTACAGAAGATCCGGTATACGGTCATTTCGCCTTTGATGATATCATTGTCTTTGACGACACCGAGATTCATGGCTGGGATGGGAAGATTGAAAAAGAAAAGAAGCTTATGGTGCTTGACTGGATGAACGATAGAGGGAGCTCCCCTCACGATATAGACTTCCTCGAAACTCCAGATGACTTTGTGAGAGATGTTCACTTTTATTTGTCTGATAGGATTTTCGGAAACCCACAGAAGAAGAAAGACATTCTTTCTATCTCGTGGCTAACAGAGCAGCAGATCAGGAGTGTGGAATACACCGACACTTATGCCAGGTTCAAGGTATTGGAAATGATGACGGATGCTGGAATCAAAGGAAGAAAGAACGGCATAGATAAGAAGACTGGCAGAGAAAAGAACCTCTCTATAAAGTTAGAGACAGCCAGCAGAGATGTCCTTCCTGTATTTAGAGAGCCATTCTCCGAGGAGCAGCTTTTGAGGCTATACGAGAAAGAACCCTCCCAGAACAAATATATCAGGACACTAAGAAAGTATCTGAATGGATGAGATCAAGCCAATTGGCGACACAACATACTTTACCTTAGCGGGGATCATTCCCGTCGCTGGGGAGAAGCTGGATTTTGGCTTCCCGTGGCACGACTCCTTGATGCCCATTGGAAAGGATTATCTTGCTGTAGAACGAAGTGTCTATGAGTGTGCCATGGCTGGCTGTGAGAGTATCTGGATAGTGTGCCATCGAGAGATGCAGCCCCTAATAAGACATCGGATAGGAGATTGGATTGTTGATCCGGTTTGGACAGCAGCAAACAGAAGGAAGTTTTCATTCTTTGGCGGAGGCAAGCAGCACGAAAAGACGATACCCATCTTCTATGTCCCCATCCACCCAAAGGACAGAGACAAGCGAGACTGCTTGGCTTGGAGCGTCATCTACGGTTCGATGAGAGCATTCTCCGTATCTAAGATCATAAGTAAGTGGACTGTCCCAGACAAATACTATGTTTCTTTTCCGTATGGAGTTCACAGTGTCCGAAGCCTTAGAAAACATAGGAAGGCTATATCCGACCAGAAGAAGAAGTTTTACATCTCTCACAACGGCAAGACGGTCAAGGATGGAGAGTATCTGTCTTTCACATTTGATGTGGAGGACTGGAAGAATTTCCGGAGGATAATAAGAAGCGAAGGCACCGGCATCTATGAGCCAGGATCTTATTTTGATGATGAGGAGAAGACTCTCAAGGGAGACAAGCTTCCGCCAGAGGAACGATACAGTGCCCGCCACTTCCCGCTAGAGAAAGTATTTGGGCAGCTAGACACGACAGGTCACACCATTATGGAAACAGACAGGTATTTCAACATCGGGAGTTGGGAGAACTATTGTACATATATGGCTGACGAATATTCAAAATATGTAATAAAACCAAAAATGATACTTAAATATCACGAACACAATCCTTTCGGCGAGGATACAAAAGAAGAAGTTTAGGACTACTTATTAGGACTAAGGGAGAGAAAATGAAAAAGATTATCAATGAATGGCGACAATACTTGAACGAGTCATCTCTGTCTCGTGTATACCAGCATATTGGAGAGCATGACACGGCTATACTCACGGGCTTCCGTGGAGATCCATCTGATACCTCCAGGTGTGTAGAAGGCTCAGCAGAGTATGAGGAAGAGGTAGAGGAAGTGAAGAAGGGTAGGGCGAAAAGCTCGAACATGCTTCGGAACCGAGATGTGAAGGCTTCCTTATTGGCTAGCGGCTACGGAGTTACCAAAGTGGACGGCTCTTACATCGAAGACTTTGATACACCCTCGGCAATGGAAGTGTCGGAAGATAGCTTTTTCGTAGTCAACCTCAAAGATGATCCTTCTTTCGCTTCCAGAGTTGAGGAGATTGGTAAGAAGTTCTGCCAAGACTCCGTGTTAGTAATACCAAAAGGCGGCAAGGGAGCATACTTGCTTGGCACTAACAACAGCGAATTCCCTGGGCTCGGACAACAAATATCCGTAGGGGATATAAAAATGGGCAAAGAGTCGGAATTTATGACCCGAGTCGGCAAACGTCCATTTACTTTCGCTGAAGGGCTGGAGACATATAGTGATCTCTCCAAGAACGAGCGAATGGCTGTAAAGAACATCGCCAAGAAAATTCTCTCGTAAAATCAACAACTTACAAATACTCAACAAATCTCTTGACAAGAGATTTGTGATATGATATACTCCTATAACTAACCCATTCCCAGGAGCTTTTTGATATGGAAAGAAAAGAATCAACGATTCCGTTCGTAGGATTACATGCCCACAGTGTCGCCAGTGTGTTTGATGGTCTTGGATACCCGCAAGAACACATGGACTTTGCTTATGAGAACGGTATGGATGCCCTAGCTCTAACTGATCACGGCAATATGAACGGGCTGGCATATCAAGTGCTTCATGCTAAAAAGATGAAAGAACAAGGTAAAGACTTTAAGCCAATTTTTGGTGTTGAGGCATACTTTATTCCGTCCGTATCGGAATGGCGAGATGACTATGATCGAATCAAGAAAGAGCGAGCCGAGAGCAAAAAGCGGCAATCCAAGTTGAACGATGATGTATCCGGTGCGACTGTCGAAGATGAGGAAGAGACAAAGAAGGCTATCAAGAGCATCCTGAATAGGCGACGCCACTTGATTCTATTAGCCCAGAACCAAAAAGGGCTAAATAATATTTTTCAACTAATCAGCAAGAGCTACAAGGAAGAGAATTATTATCGCTTTCCTCGCCTAGATTTTGATATGCTACAGGAACACAACGAGGGGGTCATTGCTGCCTCCGCTTGCCTAGGTGGTGTATATGCCGGAGACTTCTGGGAGAACCGAGAGGAAGGCTCTGAGGCAGTCAGAGAGGCAATGAGAAAGACAACATCGAGGATGGTGGACATCTTCGGCGACAGATGGTATGCCGAGCTCCAATGGAACAGAATTGATGAACAGCATCAGCTAAACAAACATATTATCGAGGTAGCAAAAGAGTTTGATGTGAGCCTAATTAGTACCGCTGATAGTCACTATCCAAGCCCCGATGTGTGGAAGCAGCGAGAGGTATACAAAAAGATCGGATGGCTAAAAAAAGGCGATGATGGCTCGGGAATCCCCGAGACAATCGACGAAATGGATTACCAGCTTTATCCCAAGAATGGTGATGAAATGTGGGCATCTTACAAGGGGTACTCAAAGGATTGTGGATATGAATACAATGATAATCTGGTACGCGACTCTATTGCCGAGACATATAACATTGCCCATGAGAGAATATCTAGGTTTTTACCAGATAACCAGGTACGGCTTCCAAGTTTTGTGGTCCCCGAAGGTAAAACGCCAGCAGATACTCTCATTGAGTGTTCCACTGAGGGGCTCCGAGAAGCCGGTCTTGATAAGAAAGATGTTTATGTAAATCGCCTAAACGAAGAGCTTGAGGTAATCAACACTAACGAGTTCTCTCAATACTTTCTTACGATGAAAGCAATTGCAGATATCGCCTCATCCAAGCAGCTCGTAGGTCCAGCCCGTGGTAGTGCGGCAGGCTCTCTTGTCGCTTATGTTCTGGGTATAACCCAAGTGGATCCGATAAAGTATGATCTTCTGTTCGAGCGTTTTATGACGAGGAACCAGAAGGATGTAGGCTTTCCCGACATCGACTATGATGTTTCAGATCCTTTTGAACTGAAAGAGGCTCTGATAGAAGAGTGGGGCGACGATAAAGTTGTGCCCATCTCAAACTGGAACACCCTTCAACTAAAATCTCTGATAAAAGACATCAGCAAGATGCAGGGCATTCCCTTCAAGGAAGTGAACTTAGTTACCAGTGTGATGATGAGAGAGGCAACCCCTTTGGCTAAAAAGGCGAAGGGCATGACGGCAGGCATGTATATTCCAGGCTTCGAGGAAGTGAAAGAATACAGCCCTACATTACAGGAGTTCTTTCGAAAGTATCCCGATGTAGAGACTAATGTTGATGTACTGTACGGTCAAGTGAGAAGCTGCTCTCGTCATGCTGGCGGAGTAGTTGTTGGAGACAATCTAGACCAGCATATGCCGATCATCAATAGTGGTGGTGTGAAACAGACTCCATGGAGCGAAGGGCAGAATGTCCGGCATCTAGAGCCCATGGGCTTCATTAAGTTTGATATCTTGGGACTAGCATCGCTTCGAATGATGGAGTCAGCAATCGTCCATGTTCTCAAGCGACACAAGGGTAATCCTGAACCCACTTTTGATGATGTGAAAGAATTCTACGACAAGAATCTTCACCCAACAGTTATCAACTTGGATGACCAGAATGTATACAAGAACATCTTCGGGAGAGGAAAATGGGCAGGCATCTTCCAGTTTACTGAAGACGGAGCCCAAAGGTTTTGTAAGCATGTCAAGCCAAACAACATCGTTGATCTCTCTGCTATCACGAGTATCTATCGACCTGGACCTCTCTCCGCCAAAGTGGACAAGCATTACATCCAAGCAAAGAACAATCCTGATGAGATTGAATATGCTCACGAGATTGTCGAGGAAGTAACCAAGGAGACTTACGGGTTTCTTATCTTCCAGGAGCAAATAGCATTGCTAGCCCATCGCCTTGGTCACGACATCAGTCTAGACGAAGGGAATATGCTTCGTAAGATTTTGACCAAGCGAGGCTCTGGGAAAGACAAACTCAAAGAGGATATCCACAATCGGTTCATCACGGGATGTTTAGAGAAAGACATGAGAGCAGACAAGGCTCAAAGACTATGGGATACATTTGAGTTCTTCTCAGGGTATGGATTCAACAAGTCTCATGCCTTGAGCTACAGCATCCTATCGTTTCAGTGTGCTTGGCTGCTGAACTACTATCCTTCCGAGTGGATGGCAGCATTCCTAGACAAGGAGCCAGAAGCACGAAAAGAGAAGGCTATCAACATAGCACGAAGTATGGGATTCGATATTGAGAAGCTCAATGTAAATACTAGCGGCTTCACTTGGGAAATCAACGAAGATGGCAACACACTAATCCAGCCGCTTTCGAGCATCAAGGGCTTGGGGAGTACAGCCATCAAAGAGATAATGACCCACCGACCATTCAATACGGTGGAGGATTTCCTCTTCAACGATAGGATGCTCTACTCAAAGGTAAACAAGAAGAGCATCGATGCACTTGCTCGTTCTCAGGCGATGAACGAACTTATTGACGATAGGTTTAGTGGGATGAGGCACTTCTGGATGGCGATAGCCAATGATCGTCCGAGAAAAGAGAAGAATCTTGTAGAGAACATAGAGAAGTATGTTAGTGAAGGAGACTTCACCCCAGAGGAGAAGCTTGACTACCTTATCGACTTGACTGGGTTATTCCCATTCGAGCTTGTTATGACCAAGGAAGTAGAGCGACGATTGGAAGAGGTTGCTGTCCCTCCCATCAGCGAGTATGATCCGGGGCTAGGAATTGTGTGGTTTATTCCCAGGAAAGTAGTGGAGAAAAAGACGAAGCACGGCAAGGATTGGTGGCTCATAGAAGCCATAGACAAGAACAGCACTGTGACAGCAATAAAGTGCTGGGGAGTCAGGAAGGGCTCTGACAGTGTACAGCTAAACCGCCCCTACATGGCACGACTAGATCACGATCCGGTATGGGGATTTAGCACAAGAAGCATCAGGCATTCTTTTAGAATGCTAGGGTAAAAAAACATTAATATTGTTTCTCTCCCGTATTTTATACTTGAGAGATAAAAGGAGTAAATTATGAAAAAAATTATAGTAGCAGGCATTTTGTCCTTGACAGGATGTATCGAAGATGATAGAGTAAGATGTACCGACTTGGACGGTGGATTGCCCGATGCTGGAGCCGCCAGCGACGCTGGTTGTGTAGATGAAGAAATCATCGCATTTCCAGATATGGTAGTCCACATGGAGCGATAGGAGAAAGAAAATGATTAGAATGGAATTAGTAAGCGACCCGAACAACTATGAGGATAAATTTGTCCGGGTAGAAGTTGATAATGAAGTTTCCGTATACCGACAGATCGAGTTTGAGCTTGATGTCGAAGGCAGCAAGAAGATTGTCGTGCCTCGCCAAACACCCTTCTATCAAGTAAAGGATTAGGGGAAAAAATGATACTAGAATATGTAAGAGTAAGAGAAGATGCTTTGCCCCCCGAACGGGCAAACCCGAGTGATGCAGGGCTCGATTTGTTTTTCAATCCAGAAAACAAAGAGTCGATTTCAATCGAGCCCGGTCAAAGCAAGCTGTTTCAGACAGGCTACAAGTTTGGTATTCCTCACGGATACTGCTTGGAGGTGAAGAACCGCTCTGGCAATGCTTCCAAGAAGAATCTGCTGGTCGGAGCCTGTGTTATCGACCCAGGCTACGATGGCGAAGTCTTTGTCAACCTACACAATGTTGGCACAGAACAGAGGCAAATCAGCCCAGGTGATAAAATTGCCCAGGTGGTGATGTATCCGATTGTCCACTTCAAGGCATTCGAGAAGCATGACCAAGATTTGTATAACTACTATCCAATAGCGATGAGTGATCGTAAGGATGGCGCACTTGGGAGCACCGACAACAAGAAGCAGGATCTGCTTTCGAAGCTTCCTGTGTATGCTGATATGTGCTTCGACTTCGAAGGGGAGCGGTCTTGAGCGACAAAAAACATTATGATGGCATCTTTTTGATAATAATAGCATCATTAGCAGGCTTCATTATCACAGCCCTCCTTTTTTCAGCTTTCACGGCTCCAATGGGGCTTGAGCGAATGTGTGAGGAGTTCAATGATGCCGGAGAATGATTGGCTGGGAGTAGACTTTCTACTCTTAGCAGCGGAGACACTGATGCCCTGGGCATTTGTTGGAATCTTCATATGGACTATAGCCAAATATTATAGAAAATAATAGTCACAAGAAAAGGGATAGAAAATGGATAAGAATACAAAAAAGGTTATGTTTAGCAGTAAAGATATGAGTTGGGAAACTCCTCAAAAGTTGTTCGATAAGCTAGACGAGGAGTTCAGCTTTGATTTGGATCCCTGTGCCTCCAACGACAATGCTAAATGTAAGAACTTCTTTACGGAGGACGACGACGGACTAGCACAGTCTTGGGGACCGAACAAGTCAATATTTGTCAACCCACCATATGGCAAGGCGATAAAGAGCTGGGTAAAAAAGGCTTACGACGAGAGTCGAAAAGAAAAAACTACTGTCGTAATGCTAATACCTTCTCGAACTGATACATCGTATTGGCACGAGTATTGTATGAAAGCCGCCGAGATCTACTTCATAAAAGGGCGAATCAAATTTAGCGATAGCAGTATGTCAGCCCCATTTCCGTCTGCAGTTGTTGTTTTTCGGGACCACTGGAAGCAACAAAACCCGCTGATGGGAGCGATCACCAGGTAAAAATACTACTTATTTATGGTGTCTAGAGTTTTTACCCTCCCCATCGTGTTATTAGCAGCCATATTTTTCCTGGGTGCTGGGTGTGTATCTCTTGGCGAAGATGTTAAAGTTCGACCTGCTTCCTGTGAGGAAAAGAGCGAGATAACGAGGATACCAGGATGGGATATGTCCTATCAGATAGAACCATCCTGTAGCCTCCCGGATCCAGCCGACACATCGCTAGCATTACATGTTTTCTACATGGAGTGGTATAAAAGATTCGGAGATAAGTCGAACATCGTGCTCAAGAACTTGAACAGGATGACTATTGAGTGGCGACTAGAAAAGATGGTATTCAACAATGGCTACCGGATGGACGGCACTTTCATAGAGCAAGGGACAGCAATTGGACTTACATTAGATAAAGATTATGTCGTTGTTTATTTAGGTCCAGGAGAAAAAGTACCAGACACATCTCTGATTCACGAACTTGTCCATGCCTCGATAAGGGTTCTCTCTCCAGATAATCGAGGAGACCCAGACCACGAAGGTGGCATATACCCTGGATGGACAGAAAACCATACACGACTCATAAAAGAAGCAAACGAAATTTTAAAATTGATGGATTTAAGAAATGCCGAAAAAGATAAAAAAGACTACGAAGTCTTCCAAACGAGCGAAAAAAGACCTACAACAAAAAATGAACATGTTCGATAGATTACCAGACGAGTGTAGTGCTTGTTTGAAATCGTTCGACAAAAAAGACAAGGAGATGGTGAAGTCCTGGCATGTAGTGGTAAAGAATGACGAGAATGTGGTCAGGCTTTATTGTACAAGTTGCTGGAAGGCAGCCACCTCGGTTGTTGAAGATTTCGAATCGGGCATAAAGTGATCATCGGGTTCGAGGACGAAGACACCACTTATGCTAAGCTACTTACCAAGCTTAAGCATGAGGGCATCACAAAGAGACAGTTTTTCAGAGGAGTTGTATCTTCTTTCCTGGAAGATGACCCGAAGTTTGCCGACTACATAATAGAGTTCAAAAAAAAGAAGCATCTTTTTGTAAAAAGTAAGCAGAAAATACTTGACAAAGAGAAACAAATATCCGATAATACAAAGAGAAAGTTTAGACTATCAGAAGATGAGATAGAAGGCTTGTTCGACATGTTTGAAGAGGAAATGGACATATGAAGGACTGCGCTAAGAAATGCTACACATCGGGCGACATGTGTCTGAAAGAGGATTGTAGGCTGTGGATAGAGCACAAAGAGGATAACAACTGTGTAGCGATATCCATAGAGAAGAACGGAGAAATGACTCTCCACCAGATTTCTGAAAGGCTGGGAGTTAGTTATGTGAGAGTGAAGCAAATACAAGATAAGGCACTAAACAAGCTTAATAAAAGATTGCTTGTTATAGAGTGATAAAAAGGGATTTTTGCCTTTCTGAACACTATTTATAGATGATTTAAAGTTTCTTTATCGCCACAAAGGCGAATTAATATTCATAGGGAGAGAGAGTTATGTCTAAGAAAACGTTGCTAGAAGAAGGTTCAGTCCGTCATTTTATGAAACTGGCTAGCCTACAACCACTAGCTGAAGAGTTCGTATCGGATTTGTACAAGGAAGAAGTAGTCGAAGAGGCTGCTGACGAAACAGAGGAAGTCGCCGAAGCAGTTGAAGCTGATACGGCAGAAGTTGTTGACGAAGATGTGACCGAAGAAGTCGTTAGTGAAGAAGAGCCAGCCCCTGAGATGGACATGGAAGCAGAAGAGCCAGCCCCTGAGATGGACATGGAAGCAGAAGAGCTCTCCATCACTCCAGAAGAGGCTGAAATTCTTGTGAAGCTCGGGCAAAAGATTGCTGCCGCCGGCACCGAAGAGGCTCCTGCCGAAGACGAGATGGAAATGGATTCCGAGCTAGAGGCACCCGCTGACGACATGGGCGGAGAAGAGATGGAAATGGCTTCCGAGGAAGAGGAAGAAGCTCCTGCCATGAGAGATATGTATGAGAACCTAGATGACTTGGTAGCCGAGGTTAGCAAGCGAGTAAAAGAACGACTAGCCGCTAAACAATAAGCTATACATCTAGAAGAAGATGGAAAAAACCACCTGCATCCCTTTGAGCAGGTGGTTTTTTTGCTTGACAAGCTTGAAAAGAAGTTTTATAATCTTTCTGAACTATTTATTTTGAATATGGGAAGTTATTTATCATGGTCGAGTTTTCTAGAAAGTTATGGTACAAGACAGTGCTACACACCCTACAGAAGAAATATGATCGGCAGTGGAACAGATGTCTTAAACTGAGAGGCTCCGGTCAGATCGGCAAGATGGCAACTGAATTTTTGAAAAGCGAGGAAATACGGACCAGAATTGAGTCCGAAAGGAAGAAGATGAAATGAAGAAAGAATCTAAGCTATTGTTGGAATTTATCGACGAAGAGATGGAGGCAATCGCCCCTTCAAAGGCTCGCCTTTTGAGAGAGGCTACTGAGGGCATGGGACTACACGATCTAGCGAGCTCGGGGCAGACCAAAGCATCGGCAGATGGATATGATTGTAGGCAGGATAAAGTAAACAGAGGAGACATCGTTGAGGGCATTGTGGCTGCAGCCATCGCTGCTTCTTTTTATAACAAAGGTGAGCCAGTTAAGGCAGGGCAGATCTTCTGGTGGCTCAAAGAAGGGGCAGGAGTTTTCGAGCTTCCAGGGCACCCCCACATCTCGATTGATTTCACTTCCAAGGTGGCTGGTGGTGGAGACTCTCACTTAGAAGATGTTAGATTTGTCCCGTGCCTAATCGGAGAATACGAGGGGGCACTAAGTTATGTGAACGATTATGCTGCTGGCATAGTTAAAGAGACAATAGAAGGGATTAATCGAGCTAAGAGTAAGTCGCCCCATACGATTTATATCGGAGCGGACGGAACTTCTGACCAAAAAGGGTCAAAGGCTGATGTAAAAGTGCTTCTGGATGATGAGCCTATAGCTGGCTTGAAGCCTCTGAGCCTGAAAGTAAAGGGTGGCGAGCAATTTTTTCAAGTGGCAGTCACCAATCCTGTTGCCGGCATTGACAAAATGTTTAACGATACCCTAAAGCTAGGTATTAGTGTTCCAGGCTTCAAAAAATACTATGACAATGAGCCAGGCTGGAAAACTCAATATTCTGCTAGAATTTCCCAGGAAAATGCTGAGAAAGATCCTAGGATGAAACGTTTTCTAGAGAAAGCAATCTCCGAGTATAAGAATGTTTATAAAAAAGCAGAAGAAGAGCTCAGCCAGCTTCTGAAGGTTCCAGAGTACATAAAAACGACATTAGCTAGTGCGATTGTAGAGGGAATGGTTGGAAAAGAGGACATAGTTATGCTAAAGATTGATAACCGAGCGGGACGATACTTTGTGAGGAATAGGGAGGCGATATCTAAGCTGGCTGAAAAAGATGTTTTCGACTTTAAAACTGAGCTTGTCGGTGAAAAAGGCTGGCCAGAGATAAAGGTTAATGTCGTCAACAAAACGACAGGCAAAGAGTATGAACTTCTCAAGATCAGACCCAGAGCAGACAGTGCTAAGAGCAGTTCAGGCAAATATTCTCCTTGGTTCCGACATCTAATGTCAACGGGATCTGGATTTTTCGATTTCGACGAAGATGTTGAAAGGCAAATTTCCGCTTCCTGACGAAAAATAATCCTTGACTTTCTAAATAATACGGTTATAATACTAAGAGAGATTTTTCTTTTCTCGGAGGATACATGAAAAATTATGATGACGGCAGCTCTTTATCACAAAAAATTCTAGACGGAGTTAACAAGTTGGCGGACAATGTTGCCGCCACAATGGGACCAAGGGGCAGGAATGTTGTTATCCAGCCTAAGAATGGAAATCCGATCATAACCAAAGACGGGGTAACAGTAGCACGGTTCATAGACTTTACTGACCCATTCGAAAATGTCGGTGCCCAAGTAATCAAACAGGCAAGCGAAGAGACGAACACCAGTGCTGGTGACGGCACCACCACAGCCATCGTCCTCTCTCGGGCAATCTTCATTGAGGCACAGAAATACATCGCTGCTGGAGCATCTCCAGTTGAGCTCAAACGAGGCATCGACAAGGCATCAGCCGTTATCGTAAATAACCTCCGAGCCAGTGCCAAGAGGGTGACGAAGCTGGACGACATTGAAGACATCGCCACCATCTCGGCTAACGGTGATCGGACAATAGGAAAGCTCATCTCCACAGCCATCGACATGATCGGCAAAGACGGTTCAATAACCATCGAGGACGGCAAGTCGCTAGAGACTAGCCTAGATGTAGTTGAGGGCTTTCGCTTCGACAGCGGCTATGCCGCCAGTGCCTTTATCACTGATGAGCGGAGAGGAGTTCTAAAATATAACGATCCTCTCTTCCTAATCACAGACGAAAAGATTGAGTTCGTGGAAGACATCCTCCCAGCACTAGAACTGGCGGCACGAGATGGTCGCCCCATCGTCGTCGTAGCAGAAGAGATTGAGGGTCAAGCTTTAGCGGCAATGATTATGAATACGGTGAGGGGAACGATGAAGGTCGCCGCCATCAAGGCACCTCGCTACGGAGACGAGCGAAGGAACATCCTCCAAGACTTGGCTACCAGTGTCGGTGCCACTTTTGTAACCAGGGAGTCAGGGCTCAGTCTTCGTGATATCAAATTGACTCACCTCGGAAACGCTAAAACGATTGAGGCATCAAAAATAGCCACAACCATCGTTGGCGGCAACGGGGATACTGCCCAGGTAGAACAAAGGATTGAATCTCTTAAATCACTCTTTGAGCAGACAGACAACATGCAGGCTTGTGAGAGGATCCAAGAGAGGATTACTAGATTGGCTAGCGGCATTGCTATCATTAGTGTGGGGGGCAACACTGAAATAGAGATGACGGAAAAGAAGCATCGCATCGAAGATGCTCTTGAGGCAGTGAAGTCAGCTCAGCAAGAGGGGATGGTATGTGGCGGAGGCATGGCACTCCTGTCGGCAGCCCGAGGTGTGGAGATACAGGCAGATAACTCTGACCAGGAATATGGTGCTCAGATTGTGCTCAAGGCGATTCAGGAGCCCTTGCGGCAAATGGCGGCTAATGCCGGCAAGAAGCCAGATGTCTTGTTAGATGGAGCTCTAGGGCTTGACGAGGGCTATGGCTTCGATATGTCAACAGGTAATACGGTGGATCTGCTGGGTAGCGGGATCATAGATCCAGCAAAAGTAACCAGGTGTGCTCTTCAGAATGCTGTATCGGCAATAGGGACACTTATTACTACGAGTCACGCCATTATCGAGGACTAGCATACTATTTATGGTATCTAGCCAAGAGGATTTTCCATGTCGCCCACGGACTCTGACGAAACAGTAAAACAACTAGTTGAGCTTAATTCTAAGCTGGATATGCTAGAGATGAAAATTGACGAAGTAAAAGAAAGGCAAGAAGGCATGGCTGAAGACATGGCGAAAGTCCGAGAATCGGTATACCACCCCGATCAAGGATTGTATGCTCGACTTAGAGAGCTGGAGGCTTGGCAGAAGACATCCTCCAAGATCATTTGGATGGTTGTATCGACAATGATAGGTATTGTTGCATACACCATCACAAAAACCCTAGGCTAAACAAAAAACACTTGACTTATTTATATTAAGGTGCTATGATTATGACTAGCATTGGACAAGTATGGAGGTATTTGTGAGCGAAGTAAAGATTTCTTTCCGAACATCCCTTAAGGATTTACCGGGAGATATAAAATTATTGATTTCCGACATAGCTAATAACTTACAGTTGGAAGCCAACAACAGCAGAGCGGCTTCTGACTCTCTATCTCAAGGTAGATGTAGTCGAACCATCTCATCTCTGGAGGATATGAAGAAAGACATGAAAAAGATAGAATCCAGAATAGAGGACTGTATTTCTATTTTACGGCAATACGAGAGTTATATGACACTTGACACCTCAGAGGCAGAGCCCGATGAAGAGCGGTGATCTAGTTCATGTACCGTCAAATGTCCTTCTTCTTTCTGATGCCGAAGGTGGTTCGTTTAAGTTTACCACCGAGCCCACATTGGGAATCGTGACTCGGGAAAGCCTTAGTGACGGAAAGTATTATAAGATTTATTGCCTAGGAAGGGAGTGGACGATTCGCCAAGAGTGTGCCTACCCTTTTAGCAAGAAGGAGACGAGATGTTAATTGAGCTTGTAGAAGTAGTGGACAGAGGAAAGGGAGTCTACGAAATAAAAGAGGTCTTTGTAAATCCAGATAGCATAGTGAGTGTCAAGAGGGATGACAATACCAAGAGGCTCCTAGATGAAGGTAAGCTTCCGTGGGATCTCCACAAGCAGCAATCATTTTCTAGGATCGTGCTTGGAGCTACGGCAGAAGAGACTCTGGTAGTAGTGGGAACCCCAGCACAGGTTATGGAAAAGTGTTATGTTGCAACCTCTCGCCTCTTGAAAGGATAGAAAATGTTTTCATTCTACCATCTGTTTATAAAAGTGGATTGCCCATACTGCCGAGAAGCCATAGAGCTGCTGGAAGAACATCAAGAAAGCTATGTGGTATCTGTTGTCGATAAGTGCCAGGGATATCTCAACATGGTGAAAAAGCAATTCGGACACGAGACAGTTCCTGTCATCTTATATTGTAAGAGCGACGGAGCAATGGACTTAGTTGGCGGTGCCCGAGAACTCATTGAATTTCTTGAGACACAGAAAAAATAGGAGCAGCTATGGAAATCCCCTGTAAATGGAAACCAATCGAGGAGTTCTCATTTAGGAACGAAGAGAAGAAATACGGTAGGTATCACGGCTCTATGTTTTGGAACGTCAAAGGATTCGGCTTAAAGCGCTGGGTTGTCGGAGGATACCTAGAGGTTGATTATGAGGAGCTAAAGGCAGATGGGCTTACAGAGAGAGAAATAGTCGAGGGATGCTTGGTATACTTGAATAGGCCACCACCAAGACAAAAGTTCCAGAGGAAAGAAGGCAAGCCACTTTATGGGTGCCTAGAATACTACAAGCATAAGATCACACCAGCCGGCATTGAAGTTCTGGTGATCACAAACGAAAGAAAGAATAAGCGTTTTTGGTCAGAAGGTGCCGTAGTTTCATAGAGAACAGAAATATTGAGAAATAGCTTGACAGATTAGAGGCAATATGTTATGATCTAATCTGCTTGGACTTGTAGCTCAGCGGTAGAGCGACCCGCTCATAACGGGTTGGTCGTAGGTTCAAATCCTACCGGGTCCACCACTTGACAGCCACTCTGTGGTGTTTATATTATATCTGTGTCGCCTTCTAGGGGCACACTAACTAAGTCATAAGCTTGCTTATAAAGGAGAACAGATGACTAAACTAACTAGAAACCATTACTTTCCGTCCATCATGGGGCAATCGGTGCTGGACTCGATCTTCGAACAGTTGATCGTTCGCTCGCCAGATTGGTCCGGCGAGGTCACCAAGAAATCCACAGAAGGATATCCTCTTACGGACATCTACAAGGACGAGGAAAACAATCAGGTAATCGAGGTAGCTCTCGCTGGCTTCTCCAGGGAAGACTTGAAGGTGGAAGTGAGGGATAACTACATTACGATTTCTTGTGAATCCATCTCAAAAGGAGATACAACCTCACGACGAATTGCTAGGAGGTCTTTCTCGAAGTCGTTCGTTGATTATGAGAATCAGCTTGATTTGAATAAGTCCGACGCATCCTTCGAGAATGGATTACTGAGGGTTACTATCCCCCCTACCGAAGAGGCGAAACCAACTGTTATTTCGATTGGGTAAAATTTGGTATGTATAGAAAAACACACTTCGGTGTGTTTTTTCTTTTTTAGCTTTTTAGGAACTAGTTATTTTAGGGAGAGTAAGCGGAAACAGTGCCTGAAACGAACAAAAATGCCTGAAAACGAACATAGCAAGCTCTACGTGAAGACGGGATGCCTAGTATGCTTAAATAAATCGTATGCGTGTTCGTATTGTGACGGTGTTGGTAGTGTTTTTGTTGAAGCATCAGATAAAACTGTCTCAAAATGGCTCAGTCAGTTGACAGATGACAGAAGGCAAGATATAATAAATATGGCAGCAATAAAGGAAGGCGATTAGCAAAAAAAGGTGAATCTATGATAATCAGAAAGATATGGATGTTTCTTATAACGATGATGGCACTTACGAGTGCATGTAATTGTGACGATGACCTTCTCTCTTTTTCATGTCCAGAGCCTATTCCGTGCCTAAATCTTTCTGACGGTGGTATATATGTTTTCGATGACGACATCATTTCCCGAGCAAAGGGTGAGTGCGAACTCGGCAATACCACCTGTGATGCCCTAAACCGACAAATCTGCGTCAACGAGATAAAGCCCGTTGATGAAGTGTGTGACGGTCTGGATAACGACTGTGACGGCACCATAGACAATGGGCTATCCACTGATGCCGACGGTGATTTGTTCAATGACTATTGGTCATGCCTAAAACCTGTTGATTGTGACGACAGCGACCCATACATCCACCCGAATGCCTCTGAGACTTGTGATGGCATTGACAATGACTGCAACGGTGAGATAGACGAGCTTGGTCCTTATGAGTGCTGGACTGGCGAATCTGACTCCGTTTTCGAAGGAACCCCATGCCAGACTGGGATAGTTTCATGTGTCGCTGGAGCCTGGACCGGATGTGAAGAACAGGTGTTACCAGCACACGAATTGTGTGATCTTGTTGATAATGATTGTGACGGGGAAGTAGACGAAGACTCTTGGCTAGAGGGATTTCCTTGCGGTCCAGACACTACTGTCGGGCAATGCTCTTACGGCAGAAATTCGTGTGTTGACGGAGAGCTCCTCTGTATTGATGCCCAGTATTCCCAGAACGAAGTATGTGATGATATCGACAATGATTGTGACGGCATCATTGATAACGATTTGGAAAGACTCTGTGAGTCTGAGTGTGGAATGGGCATAGAGTTCTGCTCCTATGGCTCTTGGGGCGGCTGTACGGCACCATCACCAGGGATAGAATATTGTGATGGTGTTGATAATGACTGTGACGGAGAGGTGGACGAGAACTGTCCCTGTGTAGAGGGTGATGCCCAGACATGTCAAGAGGATCCTATGATGGATCAATACACGGGTGTTATGATGAGTTGCGGCATCGGAATCCAAGTATGTGACAACTTCGGAGTGTGGGGAGAGTGCTTTTGGTTTGGTCCATCTGTCGAGGTATGTAACAATTGGGATGACGACTGTGACAACATCATAGACGGAATGGAAGTCATATGTGGTGTCCAGCCAGAGGAGAATATGGGAGTTGGAGAGTGCAAAGCCGGAGTTACTATTTGTACAGCCGGTGAGTTTGGCGAATGTGTTGGAGAGATAGTGCCAACAGAGGAAGTGTGTGATGGCTTAGACAACGACTGTGACGGAGAAGTAGACGAAGATCTAAATATCCACGACAGAGTAGATATGGTATTCGCCATTGATATTTCCGGCTCTATGACTTCATACATTATTGCTCTCGCCCAGGGCATCTCGAACTATGTAGCAGACTTCGAAGACACAGAGCATCGCTTCGCTCTTGTTCTATTTCCAGACTATCCAGACGGCTTGGGCGGAAATGGGGATCCCTACATTGTTGCAACGGCGCCCCCTCTGGTTGATGTAAATACCTTCCTTAATACACTGACATCTATAAGTGCCCAAGGTGGAGGGTACGAACCATCCATAGATGTGATGTATGACCTGGCGGATCCCACCGACCCTGCTGGTATCGGCTGGAGAGAAGATGCCTACCCTTACATAATCTTGATCAGTGACGAGCCGGCACAGAGCTGGTCCTCACTCCAAGCATCTTCGGTGTATCCGAGTGCTCACAACTGCCAGATTGGTTCTTGTGAGCCCGGCGACGAGATAGAGACATTTATCATAAACAAGACACAGTTCTTTTTCGGCTTCCATGAGATAATTTATGGAGATCCAGACAGATATTATGAAATTTCCCCACCTGACGGAAATCGCTATACCGAAGTCCTAAACGACATATTCGCCAATATCTGTTTATACGAAGCAGATGGTGGTGCATGACTCTCGAAGGAGGCACTACTTACTGGTATGATGACGGACTTTAAAGATTCGAACATGCGACAGAAAAAAGTGCTTGACTTTCATGCGGGAGATCTGGTATACTTAAAAAGTGATCTCTCTCTGAGATCGGGAGTTGGGTTGATTTTATCAACAGAATTCAGGAGTTTTGATATACACGACTTGAGAGATCATAAGGCAGGAAAGTCGTTTTCTGTGCTGCTACCAAAGGTGTATGTTTGGTGGACCCAAGGAGATAAGAAGCTTTGGATGGACGAGCAAGATCTTTGCTTGTTAGAAAAGAGCTGAGCGGAGATAAGATGATAGTTTCTAATATTTTACTCATGTTTTTCATTAGCTCTGGCGATGTCAGTGCTACCAATTTTTCTATGAAAGTTAGGGGGTATGAAAACGGAGAGCCTAAGCCTCTCTATGTATCTTCCATCCTACAGAAGAGAAAGGCGAAGACACTCCTTCTGTCACGAGATGCTTCTGATAATTTTAGAGAGATGGTTGTACAGGCAGCGAAGGATGGATTCCACCTAGATGTACTCAGTGCCTTCCGTACCCACGGCGAACAGCATCGGATGAAGAGGCAGAGAGGTGATTTAGCAGCTCCGCCCGGCTGGAGCAATCACCAAATGGGACTGTCCATCGATGTGGGCGGCACAACTAGAATCATGCAAGGGAAGAGATATAGGACAATCTTGTATTGGTGGATGAAGCGAAATGCCAAGCGGTATGGATTCTACAATGATGTGGAAGCGGAACCATGGCACTGGACATTCTACGGAGATAATCCGCCACCCCCCAAAAAGAAGGTGAGAGAATCACCAAAGGAGAAAAGTGATAATGTCTGAAGAAAAACAAGAAGAAACAAACAAAGAGAAGGAAGAACAAGTTCCCAGCCCTGATAGGTACGGTCTTTTGTGTATCCTAGCTTTCGCAATGCTTATTTCGTCCTTATTTACGGCAAGCACATTCATGGTTAAGGTGTGCCTAATCTGGATGTTCGTTCTTCGTAGCTATGGACTTTTGGTCAAGAAAATGAATAGAGAGTGGTTAGCAGTTATTTTATATGGTTCGTGCTATGTATATTATGCTACTCAGGTTTATCCCACTGGGATACTATAAAAGAAAAGGAGCGAGAAAATGTCTAACAAACAAAGCCGAATTTCACCGGCACAACAACTGGCACAGGCGATGAGAGAAAACGGCAATGTGCATGTTATACCCACCAAGGCGGCAAAAATCGTAAAAGAAATGGAAAAGCAAATTGAGAATTTATTTGCCGAACTGGTCAAATCTAAATCGGAGGTGTCCAAGTTAAGTGATCTCGTGGAATACCAGAGAGATCGCATTCGAGCCTTGGAAGAGGCTAACCAGTCGAAAAATAAGACGGAAACACCTAAAGTGAGTAAAAACAGTGACTTGGCGAAACCAAAGAAATCGAGGGCAAAAAAGCCCAAGAAAACCAGCCGAGTAAAAAAATCCTCACAAAAGACTTGACATGATCTCTGCTTTGTGTAATAATATGTAAATCAGCATTACTCACAAAGGAGCAACAAGAATGGTTTCCGTTAAGATTTATCAGAAAAGCAAAGATGGGCTCAGTGTACCAACCGTGACGAAAGAATTTACAATGGATTCTTTCGAAAAGAAGACTATAATGGATATTATCTCCCTTTACGATCCAGATGAGTACATGGTTGTCGCGACCTACGGTAAGATTTCGCCCCGAGGCAAAAACTGGGTTCGTCTTTCTTCTGCTTTCGATGAGATACATATAAAATACGGCAATACTGATATGACAGATCATCTTATCGGAAAGGCATAAGAAGTGGTTACGAAACAGAGGAAGCCAAGAAGATGTTCCTACTGTCGAGAGGAAGGTCACGACAGAAGGACATGTGCCCCTCTTAGGCGAGATAAGTCTAAGGCAGCCGAGGTAAACAGAAGGTTTATTGATCTTGTGGTAGACGACATGGTAGAGCGAGGGATCGGTCCAGGTGCTCTTATCGAGTTTACTATCCCAAATAAGGAGACTGCAGATAGAGAGCCCACACCACTGGCGATGGTTACTGGTCTTCATTGGGAACAGCTCTTTTATAGAAAGCCAGGTCGGCGATGGGTATCAATAAAGATGATGAACGGAGTGACCGTCTATCACATCGGGAACACTATCCGGAGAGTTAAATTCCCCCAACATGAGCTTGATAGAACTTACGATAGCAAGAAGGGGACATATATTTATTCTGAAGTTTTGAGACCACATCGCACACGGTCACCCGACCGAGCCGCTGACTATAGTTCATACCCGCTCCTTTCATCTGGCGAGTGGAATGTAATCTCCCCAGTGACCATTAACAAGGAGGCTCTAGTTCAGAGCCAACCTCTTGGTTTCTATCTTGGGTGGAATGGGATTGATGACTATTTTTTGGATTTAAATATTGAGAGTTGCCATCAAGGCAGTTACTACTTAGAGAAAAGAAGAAAAAGACTTTAGCCGCCAGTGTTTTTAGGTTGGCTTACTTATAAGATTAAAAGAGAAGAGGAAAAGCTATTATGGCATCAGTAGATTTTAAAACGTTTCTTTCAGCAGCCCCCGTCGTCCTTGGGGCTCGATACCCTGTTATCCTTCGAGGTCGCCACGGCATCGGCAAGTCAGAAATAGTCTACCAGATTGAGGAAATGCTGGGATACACTGATGGTGTTATCGAGAGACGAGCATCACAGATGACGGAGGGTGATTTGATTGGCTTGCCGTCAATCTCCTCAGATTCTTCATCAACCCGATGGAATCCACCAGATTGGTTCACGGAAGCATGTTCCCGTGGAGTGCTGCTCTTTCTAGACGAGATAGACAGAGCAATCCCAGAAGTGAGGCAGGGAATTTTCGAGCTCACCGATAGTCGGAAGATCAATGGGTACTCTCTACACGAGAATACTGTCATCGTTGCAGCCGTCAATGGCGGAGAGCACGGTTCGGAGTATCAAGTGGGAGAGATGGATCCAGCAGAACTGGATCGATACACTGTTTTTGATGTGGAGCCCACAGTCGAAGATTGGCTAACATGGTCGAAGGGGGAAGTTTCGGAAGTGGTATGGGATTTCATCAACCAGAATCGAAGCCATCTTGAGCACCTGGATAACTTCGAGCCGAACAAAGTATACCCCAGCCGACGATCCTGGGTCCGGCTCGACAAGACACTCAAGACATGTCCAGACCAGCTAGCTCAGATGCACGAGCCTCTACTCTTCACTCTCTCTCAGGGTTTCGTCGGCTTCGAAGCTGCAATCGCTCTCAGAGATTTCGCCATCAATTATGGCAAACAGGTTACTGTTGAGGATGTTATCCATGAAGGCAATGTTTCGATGACGAAAGACTTCGACATCAATGAGCATGGTGCCTTGATTGAGAAGATGGAAGCTTCTGGAATATTCAACACTCTCTTGTCTGAAAGCAATCTCTCGAATCTCGCTGGATATTTTGTATCGGTCCCAGGCGAAATGGCAATGAAGCTGTTTAGCATCATAGGAAAGTCTCCATTGAGAGAGAATATTCTCAGCTTTCACGGCACAGAAGTGGAAGGAAAGCGGATCGGCGATCATGTTGTGTCCTTGGTCTCGAATATGGCAGATCAGGAAGCCGTAGAGCAGCCGTAAGTGCTTGATTAATAAGGGACAAAAAAACACTAAAAAAGAGCTTGACAGAGTTGATCTCCTGTGATATGGTATTATATTCACAGGCAAAGAAGGAGCACTAATATGCCATATAAGAGCAAATACAGCAAGAACATCAATAAGTTAGTAAAATGGGCGAAAGAAGTCAAGCAGATCACTGTTGTTTTTGCCACAGGTCAGGTAGATAGATACATGCCAGAAGATAGGCTAATCATAATCAACGAAACTCAGAACGGTGAAAATCAGCTCTACACTCTCCTGCACGAAGTGGGTCACTCAATGAATAGAGAGACCGGTAATCTCGCCTATCGCTATGGCAAATATAAACTGTTAGCTAAATCAGATGAGACAGGCAAGCCCATCAAGTCATATGCCTACAGAGTCCAACTTCTTGATGAGGAGATGCAGGCATGGAAGAACGGCAAAGAAATTGCCGAAGGTCTTGGAATGAAGCTAGATGAACGGGCATACGAGAACTGTGCCGCCAAGTGTATTATGTCGTATATCGACTGGGCTGCCGAAAGAGAGTGGAATGCGCCGGCATGATTTCCATCCAGGAGATCTGATCGAGGACCGGAAAACCGGGCTAATCGGTCTTGTCTATGGAGTCCATCAGGATCCGTACAACATCACCAAGGGACGAGGATATTTCTATGTCTGGTGGATGGATAACTCCAGAGGATACAGAAAGAGCCTGGTCTCACCCACAGATAAGCGAGTGAGACAACTGGGTAAGAAGCTTAAAGAGAAGAAAGTGGTGAGGAACAATGTCGTTTGATTTGAACAAACATATATTCAGGCTCCTACAGGATGAGCCGTTTTTTGCTGCTCTTTCTCGGCGAATTGATAAGAGAGAAACTCTAGGGGTACCCACGGCTGGAATAGGAATCAACCCAGACTCCGGTCAGTTCGAGATGTTTTATAACCCCCAGTATTTCGACACCCTCACTGATCAACAGAAAGCTGGTGTCATCAAGCACGAGTTCTACCACCTTGTTTTCGAACATGTTACCGAAAGACTTCCAGAAGAGGGAATGTCTCCGATGTGGAACATTGCTACAGATCTTGCTATCAACGGATTTTTAAAGAGTGAGCTACCTCCAAAGTGCTGTATTCCAGGAGTTGACGATTTCAGCGAGATGATCCCACTCCAAACAGCGGAATGGTACTTCGAAGAGCTTAAGAAGAGGAAGGAGAAGGATCCAAGTTTTATGTCTCCTCAGTCGGGCTCAGAAGTGGGCTCCGGAAGCCCAGAGGGTCAGTTCGATAGCCACGAATCTTGGGGCAAAAGTGATTCTCAGACCAAAGAAATAGCCAAAGAGAGATTCAAAGACATGGCTAAGAAGGCTGTCGAGGAGTGTGATAAGGGGCGAGGCTGGGGCTCTCTATCTCACAGCATCAGAGAGCAGATTCGGACAAAGGTGAACTCTGCCACGATTGACTGGCGAAAGATGCTTAGATACTTCGTGAGGACATCTCAGGCATCATCTAAGAAGTCTTCTATCAAGCGAATTAACCGCCGATACCCATACATACATGCCGGCAAGAAGTCAGAGCGACAGGCAAGGATAGCTATTAGTATTGACCAGTCTGGCTCGGTAAGCGATAGCCTTCTTGAGCTTTTCTTCTCAGAGCTTGAGGCTCTCGCCAAGATTGCAGAGTTTGTAGTGGTTCCATTCGATGACTTGGTTTATACTGACGAAGTATTTGTCTGGAAAAAGGGTGAGCGCAGAGAACTGAATAGGGTTCTAAGAGGGGGAACCAATTTTGATGCCCCAACAGAGTATGTGAATCAACATAAGTTTGATGGTCATCTGATATTGACAGACATGTATGCTCCGATGCCAAAGGCTTCTAAATGCCAGAGAGCTTGGATAACGGACTCGAACGGAGCATCGATGCCTTACTTTAAGACCAAAGAGAGGGTGTTGGTACTAAAATAATACTACTTACTTATAGGGGCAAAATTTACTATAGGAGAAATATAAAATGTTATCTTTATTAAATTCAGGAAAGTCACAGTTATGACAGGCGAGTTCAGCGGATCAGTTGATGTGGGCGACGAATTTGCCAGCGATAAGATGGAAGATTTGGCTTCTCTCATTGCTGACCTCCAAACTGAAGAAGGTGGATTACCACCCCTAACGGAAGCCTCAACAATCTTACAGGACTATATGGATGCCTGGGTGATGTGGAGCCAGCAAGCAGGACAGCCAGGCTCTCGAACATATTATGAATATCTTTTTCAAGCGGTGGCAACCCGTGCCATCTTTATAACGAGGAACACACAATGAAAGGAAAGTATTATGATGACTAACGATTGGACAGAGTTCGATATTTATTTCGAGGAAGAGGAAGCAAAGAGCGAAGAAGAAAAGCAGAAGGAACTCGACGCTCTCTATGAAACTCCGCCAGAAGATATTACACTGGACAAAGAAAAGCTAATGAACATCACGAAGAGGGCTCTCGCGAAAGAGGAAAGCAAGAAGAGCTTTGTATCCCCAGAACAACAGGAAGAGGTAAACGCTCACGCCCGCCAAGTTGCTTATAATATTTTAGAATGGGTTTATTTATCCGCCGAAGCCGGCGAGTGGAGCTATAGACATGATATGACGAAGCTCCCTCGGGCATACCTGATGCCAACTGTACAAGAGGTGAAGAGGAATCTTTTAAATACCTTTGTTCGTTACTCAGATTCGGAATCCAATCGATGGATCGAAGTAAGTTGGATAAAATCAAATGAAGTGTGAGCGGAGGGGAGGAGCCATAGGCTTTGAGAAAGTTTATAACAACGATCTACTGGTCGAATGTCGTAAAGAACTTTTGGCAGTCGGTGTTAAGGTAGAGACAGAAATCATCAGAGAGAGGTATTTTGTTACATCGAGGATCGTTGGGTCCAGCCGACGCTATACCATACGAGCAATTGAGTCTGCCACTCAAAGCATATCTATTTTTGGTATGAGTGATGGGTTCTCAACAAGGAGATCGGCACTAAAATGGTTGATAGGAGACAAGCAAAAATAGGTCCGGTGATATATTGTTACTCGATACTGGCACTCGGTGCCACCTTTATTGTACTAAGAGCCATTAAGGAGCTTGGAAGATGTCAAAGAAGAAGAGAGAAATGGTAATTTATACCAGCCCCACTGAAGTGATTGTTGGACCGCTGTCCGCAGAGCTAGACTTAATAGAAAATTGCTTTACTTTGCCAGGCAGGAAGATAAAAGATTTTAAGAGAGAGATACATCCCATGAGTGATATGGGCGACATGTTCAAGAAAGCGAATGAAGCAAGGCGAGCACAAGGAGGTATCGATGAATAGTGTTACTGTGGTATTAGAACATCCAGCCTATTCAGATCTGAGCTCTGTAATACTACAAGAGCATTTTGAGCTTAGATATTTAGCACTAAGGTGCTATCACGAATTATCAAACATATATACAGAAGGACACTATAGTGTGGTTATCACTGAAGACGGCAAGCAATTTAGTCTGGATTCACATAACGACATACTTTGCCGAATGAGAGAAGAGGTGAAATGATTCAGCAATGGAGGGAATTATAAGATGGCAGGAATAGAAAATGTATAATCTTTACACATGCAACTCTGAACTAATTTTACAAGAGCTTGGCAGTTCTATTGAGGCTATCGATAGGAAACTACGATTCGACAGAGACCCAGAACTTATTGGGCAGCGAGAAGAATTGTATGATTTGAGAGAATGGGTTGAGTCGTACATGACACCTCGAAAGAGAGAGTCATCAAGTATGATCTATTATGATGCCAGATATCACAAAACCTGGCGAGCATTAAATGGGAGGAAATCAGATGAAAATTTTTGAAAAAATGATCGGTATGAAAAAGAGATGTGAGGTGGGAATATCAGTCCTTCTTCTTGCTGTTAGCCTTTTTTGTTTATTCATTTGTCTTGAGGGTGTGGCTATGATAGTCAGGCATGATGTCGCTACAGCGATAAATGTCCTTTTTCTAGGGCTATTGCTCTCGATAAATGGTGCAGCAGTGTTTTTCAATCTTACGAGGCTATCGAATGCCATCCGAGAGAGACTCAAGAGCTATGACTAGTGGTGATTGGCACCCGGCAGTTGGCGATATGGTTCAAGTAACCCTCCAGAAGATTCCAAGTGTAGGAATGATCATTGACTTACGAGGTGAAGAGATCATTGTGAAGGGTGCCTGGTGGCAAGAAGTTTTTAGGAAGGAAGAGGTGACTTACATCCACCCAGAATCTGAAAAGGGAGAAGAAGAATGTTGAAGAAATTATTTACAAAACACCCAAACGAAGTTGGCGAAACTTACTGGCAGCACTTTCGAGTGGCTTCAAAAATATCGTGGAGAAGCTTTCTTGCTTCGACGACTCAATTGATTCATGCTATTTTTCCATTCTTCAAGCCTCCTCTCGGAACGGATGTGAATTCTATGAAAAATTTCCTCCAAGAAGTATCTCCTGATACTCGAAAAAAAAATAACCTATAAGCGGGGCGACTTGGTTCAATACTGTCGGCTAACAGCCTACCCAAGAACGCCATGGGTAAAGGTGGGCATTGTGCTAGATAGCTTTGATGGAATGTATTCGGAGATCGTAGAAGTCTATTGGTTCGAAGAGCAGAACATAGAGATCATTTCATCACCATGGCTTGAAAAAACAGCCGAAGTGCCTGATATTGCTGATGAAAACATAAGTAGCTGAAAAGGTTATACTTTTTTTGGGACGAGATCTGGCTCTTGTAAGTGCCCGATATGTCTGTGTAAAAAAACTGTTATTATGTTCTTGACAGAGTGATCTCTCTGTGTTACGATGGTCCTACAACATCAAGCGAAAGGGATCACCACTATGTCACTCAAACTTACAACACTCGGATCAAACCAAACTGAGATCAAAACAAGCAAACACACTGTCCTGTTTTCATATGAAACCCCAGTAGTGGCTCATACTCACTATGGCAACGGGCATAAGCCTGTGGTGTTCATCACTAACGGAGCAAATGAGGAAGGCAAGAAGATCCGGACTCGAACCACCTACGGACACATCAATTCTTATGTGAAAGATCTGCCTTCCAACTGGGAAAGGTTCGATGTCGATCAGGAAGAACTAGAAAACATTTTGGCGAACGGATAAAGCACAATGAAACTGAAACATATGAGCGGCAAGCTTAAGGCATTAGTTATTCTAGACTTCTTCTTCTGGACTCTCTTCATTCTCGTTTTATTGATAGGAATAAAGGGACTCCACCTCTCGGGCATCCTGGGAATTGATGTGGTCTGGTGGAACTGGCTAGTGCTTCCTCCATGTGGCGGAGCAACAACAACCTTAGCGGGATTATATCTCGCGAGAAAAGAAGGGATACGATGATGAAACAGGACTTCAAAAAAAAGCTAAAAGCACACGACTGGTATTATAGCTATAGTGATGATCACAATGTGTGGGAGCGAGGAAGGCGCCAGCTTCAGAACATTGTGGCACTGTACGACAGCACCAACTGCCCTTTTGATCTTGTGGAGCTTCGAAGGTGGGCTACGGGCATGGTCATAGGTCCATTTGCTGAAGAAGGACCAGACGAGTGGTACCTTCAGCCTCGAAAGTATAAGTGTACTGCCTCTGTCAAGAAAGCAGAGCTACTTACCACCGAGAGGAACCAGGAGATCGAAGTATGGTTCGAATAAAGGACGACACCATTCCAGAGAGAATCAAAGAATGTCTGACCGTATTTGAGCGGCAAGGGAACTGGAACAGTATCAATATAGCCAAGTCGCTGCTAAGGCAACATGCCCAAAAGGGCGAATTGAGCACCAAGCAGACTGCCATGGTTGAGATATGGGAAAGGGATTATACCCTCCCAGACGACAACTGGAAAGACGAATATTCAGCTTCGGAACAAGAGAGGAAATTGTTTGAAAAGGCAGTTAGCTATTTTGATAGCACCAACTCGCTTTACTATTACAGGCAACGAATCGCCTACTGTAAAGACCGAGAGGGGTACATCCCAACCCGCCGAGACTTCAATAGGATGACCCAGAATAAGTATTTTGTTCGATGGCTGGAAGCTTCTGATGCAGAGCCCAAGTTTAGTCTGGGCGACTTGGTTGAGTCGCGCCAAGGCAGCGGCTCTCGTTGGAATCTAAGGGGGCTGCAATTTGTGATCACCAAAGTGATGGACGAGGTTGACCCTTGTAAAGGGGGAAGGTGGTATGCCGGGTATTCCATAACGGGAGAGGTGAAATACGGAAATCGGCTTTTCGAAAGCCGACGATTCACGAAGTTCAGAGAGAAAGAAGTAAAGACTTTTAGAAAGTGAGATAATATGAAGCCGATAAAGAAAAGTAAACTAAAGAAATATAAGGGAAGAATCTTAGACCTCCACAAGGTTAGCCATGCTGATGTTCCGGAGGTGCTATCTGCCTTCCTGTACAAGAGCATAGACAAAAAAAGAATGCCTGTGGAAGTCATTACGGGCAACAGCAGTGCTATGAGGGATGTTGTGAATAGTGTGGTAGACTACATGGGCTTTATGTCTATTAGACAGCCAGCTACGGACGAGGCGGGCAAGCTTGTCATTGACATAGAAGAGCTGGACTGATGGTAGTAGAAACATTCGGAATCGTTTTCTTTGTAGGCTATCTGATTCTAGCAGGCTGTGTTGCCTACTATTTGTGGTAGATATAAATCGGGGTTTTGCTGCTTGAAAGACTATTTATATATTATGAGAATAATAATTGAAGGTAACGGCTCTTTATCAAAGCAGCAGTTACAGAAAATGTCTCCCGAGGAAGTGAAGGCTTACTTCTCGTCTATAGAATCAGAGGAAGAGCCCAGGGTAGGTCCACCGCTTAAAGGCTCTCCCGACTTCAAGAACTCCGGCAAAACCGTCCCCAGCAATGAAGATGATCGTATCCGCCAAGCCGTCCAGTATGTACTCCAGGATCCATCCGTCATGGACATGATAAAGAAGCACCTTTCTGGTGTGGCTGGAGCATCCCCCTTGGAACCAACGAAGCCAGGCAGGAAGAAGCCTGCTAGCGAGTAAGAGCTATGAAGCTATTGTTTGAGAACTGGCGAAGCCACCTAGAAGAAGGAATAAGCGATATCGTCTATCACGGCACCAGCCTAGGTAGACTATCGGATATCGCCAAAGGCAACCGACTTATGACATCTGGTGTCTTCGGTGCTGATGCTGAAGAGATCATCGGCAAGGGAAAGTTCTACTTTCTCTCTACGGCACGGTCCCCATCAGCCTTCAAGCATGGATATCCTTTGGTCAAGGACGGCAAAACTCGTATCACTCTAGACGGCAAGAAGATCGGACAGAAGTATTCGGGTGGACCAATAGATTACTGGCGGGATCGAACTAAAGGCGGCAAGTCAGAGATGGAAGATAGGATCATAACAGACGATCCTTGGATAGAGAATGCTGCTGATTACATTACAGAGATAGTCGTCTACCTTCCGATCCTCAGAGGAAAGGCAACTGATTCAGACAGCATCCTAGGATCAATTGCATCGGACAAGCCGACAAAATATGAATACATTCCCAACCGAGATATTGGATTTGCCGATATCAAAGCTCTAAAAGAGGTAAGCGATTTTGCTCAATCCCACGGGATCCCTCTAAAGATAATACCGACAGAAGAAAAAGAAAGTGAGTTCTATATGAACAACCAGCCCTCAGCAGTATCCCACGACGAATTCGATAAAATGAGAAAAGAGTTAGACATAGACCCAGAGGAAAAAACACATCGTGGGAAGGAGCGAGATGCCTTCCACATAAAGCTAAGGAATGCGTCATCCTATTCTCTTCTTCCTCCACTAATGGAACTGACCAAGATGCTGGATGCCGGCAACTTTAACTCATCCTCATCCGAGAAATGGTTTCCAACGAAAGAGGACATGCTGGAGGTCAAAACAGATTTGTACGAGTGGTCCAAGAAGCCAGACTTTGAGGAGTATCCACTACCAGAGTATGATGAGCCCGAAAAGCGAGAGCTACGAAGGAAGTTCCTGGAAGGGCAAGTGATAGTTACCAAGGAAGACATCGATGATGTTGAGGAAAGGCTCACTCGGTTTAAAAACGAGGCAGCCAGTGTGTTCGGTACCGACTTTCTAAGTGCTAGGACAGATCCTCGCCGAAGACCCTTCATTCAATTCTTTACGAAATACATGAGAAGCAAAAAGCTTGAGAATGTCACTGAACTAGTCAAGCATCTAGAGCAAGAGCTCAGAAAAACTATTTAGGGGGAGCAAGATGAAGGTGGACCTAAAAACACTAGCAACCATCCTAGGTTTGATAGCCCTAGTCGGCGGCTCTGTCGCTCACTTTGGAGGCTTCTATTACACCACCCAGCTAAGACTGGAAAGCCTAGAAGAGAAAACATCTAAGCTAGAAAAGAAGATCCAGAAGCAGGATCGGAAAAAGAACAAAGGGAAGAACAAATGAAAAACTTACTTACACTGATCGTATCACTATCATTCCTCTCCGGATGTATGCTAGAGAGGCAATACGATGTAGTATCAGAGCAATCTATGGTAGCAAGCGGAGGCGACTACTATGACTTCCTTTCTAACTCCAGCGATACTTTTGTTGATATTGTGGGCAGCAGTCTCCACGGTGTGGTGGGGCAGGTAGAGGATATAGAGACAGACCTCAGCTCTGTCTCTGGCTTCGACGAAGGAGACCATACTTATGTCGAGGTATTGATGACTGGTGTCCACGGATCCGCCATGGTCGCCTTTACTTTCTATGGAGGCATCACCCACCCAGATGTGGCACCAGGACATGTCCATCGATTCGTGCCTTCTTCTGCCGAGAGATATAAAGATGATTTGCATGTAGAGGCTATTGTTTGTTCGGGAGCATTCCCTCACGAGTGGTCGTATGACGACATAGTGAACATAGTTGGTATCGAAGTAGAGCAACTCGTGGTGCCCAACGACGAACCACCAGCAGTTCGAATCAATTTTACCACAACGACTGAAGGCGACATTGTTACAGGTCATCTCGATGTTGTCGCCACCTCACAAGAATAGAAAGGGGTCGTTCCTATGTCTATCGAAGAATACAGAAATAGCAATAGAATAGAGCAACTTTACCACAAGGGGCAGAAAAACATCTGGGATGGTAGAGAATATCTCCAGGCATGTATCGAAAAGAACAACGGAATAAGCCTTACCCCAGAGAAAAAGAATGCCCTTGGAAACATTTTTAGCACCATCTTGTGGGGCGAACTGGCAGCCTGGAAGATATCTTCCATCCTGGCAGCCCGGCTCGAAGACGAGCCAGCCAGGATGGCAGCGACATCACAAGCACATGACGAAGCCAGACACTTTTATGTGATGAGAGACTACCTCCGTTTCCTAGGAATAGAGACAGCCGATGTCCAAGGAATGAAGAGTCACTCCCAAGACTTTCTCCAGTCGATAATGGAAGCAGACACGACACCCAAAATGATACTAGGTATGCAAATGATGGTTGAGCCGATGGCTCTTACTCTGTTCAAGGTAGTGAGAGAGAGGAACATCGAGCCTGTGCTATCGGACTTGCTTCTGATGTATGAAAAGGACGAGGCAAGACATGTGGCACTCGGAACATTATACCTTCCCAAGATGATGTCTGAAATGGGACCAATAGCCAAGGCAGATCTGCTCGTATGGCAATTCTTTAGGTATATGAAGCAGTTCGAGATGCTAAAGGAGCTAAAAGACGACTTCAGAGCTCTTGACACCCCTCCCAGAGAAGTCTTCCTTCTCGCCCGTAAGAAGCAAGCCAAGACTATGGAGCTCCTCTCAGAGGAGATGGGAGAGCGCTACCCGCTGATGGATACGATGCTGAAATTCATCGATTTCCGTAACGAGATAGACTTTCCAGAAGAAGAGTCGAAATACCTAGATAGACTTCGAGCAGCGGCTCGGAAGACATACCTCAAACAACCATCCAAATAAAACGAAAATACTGCTTGACATAGTGAAAATGATCTGCTATAATGGCTTATGAGACTTGGTTAGCTAATTGAGTACCACTCAAAGAAAGGGCAAAGAAGATGGGATACAATACTACGGGAGAGAGTCACACTAATGGTATTAGTGGAGAAAAGCTGGTATTAAAGTTGATTCGCGAAAACCGAGATCTTCAACTTGATCTGGATCCAGGCAGCACGTCAAAGACAAAAATATGTGAACTTGGAGGCACCAAGCAAACTGCCGATCTGGGATATGGTGAATCTCGAATTACCGTCAAGTCTAAGAAGGACAAAAAAAGCGGCACTACAGACTGGCTAAATACTAGCAGGGTGGGCGATCACCTCCCGAACACCATCGAGCTCTTAGCCTTGCAGGAAACAATCAAAAGCCTCAAAGGCAGCTTTGATTCTAGAACAAAAAGAGATTCACCCGAAGGAAAAGAAGCATGTGCCTCCGCTAAGAAAATGATAGAAGAAGATACCGATTCAGTCTTAGAATCTTTCCCCGAGTCATCACTCCGAGATTTTATCAAGCAGGTATACGAAAAACAAATCGAACAGCTTCACGTTATATACAACCTGGCTTATGACTCTAAGGTTTTGCTTTTCCATGGTAGTAGCCACCCAATCGGAAGGTACATATCCGATGGCGGCTGCTTTTTTCTAAAGAATACAAAGCGAAACGGAGACATATCGAATTCTCGAAAGATAATGTATAAAAAAGATAATCTTTCAGAAGAACAATATACGGGGTGGCGATTACGCATGGTACTAAATAACGGGACAGGAGCATTGCTAGCAGGAAAGCACTGGTCATCAAATCCAAGTTCCGTACTCACTTTAAAGATTCAGGAAGAGGGCTTCTCTAACATGGTAGCCCAATTGAAAGAAAGAAATTGTCTTAAGGAATATTCCCATTGTGAGGAGTATTGACTTAAGTTGTCATTGTGAGGAGACTCTCTTCATGGCGACAATATGTGTGAGCATTGAGCTCATCACTTATAACCGTAGGCATTGAGTCCTACAAAGAAGGAAAATAACATGGATACACGATATCGAACAAACTGGAAAACACTTTATTCGCTAGCTAAAGGTAGTAAAAAAATAGGCTCCGCAGATGCGAATCTACAGAGAAAAAAAGGCTGCTGGTCCTCAAAGAGGTCCGTAGAGTGGCTTCTAACTGCTGTAGGGGGGAGAAACTATGCCCCTATTTACACTGTCGATCTCTCTAGCTGTCTGGAGTATTCCACACGTCTCGAAGAGCAGCTCGCAGACGAGTTGACTCGTCTTCAATTAGAAGACAAGCTTGGGGCTCGGATTAAGAGCCAAGCCAAGCTTAGAGCTCAGGCTAAAGAGCTTTCTCTAGGTATTGGGGAATTCAAGAAAAGAATGGAGCGAGGACAAACTCATCTCATTCTTGAGGGAGGAAACCGGCACAGAACAATGCTCGATTTTTTTAATGGAGAGTTACAACTCCCGAAGGGTACAGAGATTCCACTAGCAACGGGGTCCGTATTCTTGCCTAAAGCTATGAGTTACGACGAGATTACTGATTCAAAGTTTGAATTCGAAGGGAGATTGGTGGGTTCAGCATGTGAGCAATATCTTAGCCAGCTTAATTGCCTGGATATTGAAATTCAGTCGGAAACCTGGGCGGATCTGGAGAAAGACTTTGTTAATATCAATGACGGTGTGCCTTTGAATTCCATGGAGAAGCTGTGGGTGAAGACAACACCGTTTTCGTCTGTTCTCAGACCAATGCTGACATCAGTATCAAAGGAGTGGCTACAAAACTATGGAAAATCAGCCAACATAGACATTTCTCGCCGCGACGAAGCACTACTTATGAGCCAGTTGGCTATGTTGCTGAAATACGGCTTAGGCTGTGATACCAAGAAAGCAGATGTTAGATTATTTTGGCAAAAGGATGAAGAGGTGACAGAGAAAGAGAAGCACTTGTTGGAGCGTCTACAGGAGAATATTTTACATGCCAATTTTGATAAAATAATCTCAGAGTCAAACTTGGGCGGCAAACAGCTTCCAAAGTGGCTGTCCACCTCCTTTCTCTATTCGATACTACACTTAACTGATCTCGGGCTTAGTATTCGCTTTGACAACAGAGATGAGTGTTGTGAGCTAATCTACGGTACCGCCACTAAGCTATATAGCGATAGCAAGGCTCGGTATGCTAAAGATTTAAATGATTTCTCTTCAGGCGATGTGGAAGTAGAGCCCAGAGAATCTCAGTATCCACATTGGCTCATCACTAATAGTGATGTCGGCTCAGCTAGGAAGAAGTTTCTTGATGAGTTCCTCCCACTGCTCGATGAAAAGGTGCAGGAGAGGAAGCACCTCTTCTCCAAGGCAGCATAAAGCTGTTTATTGAAGATATGTCGAAGTAAAAATAGAAATAGAAAGAGAGGCAAAAGGTATGATTAAACAAGGAGACTCACTGGAGTTGCTAAAGGAGATCGAAAGTGATACTGTATCAACAGCTTATTTCGATCCACCCTTCAACACTGGTCGAAACTTTGAGCTAGATTCTTCGTCTGAAGGAAAAAAGGTAAAATTTTCAGACAAGTGGTCTAGCGACGAAGCTTATCAGAATTTCATAAGCCCGGTTGTAGAACAAATCAAACGAGTTTTGAAGCCAGAAGGATCTTTGTTTTTTCATATCTCTGCTGCAGAGATGTATATTCCAGAGAAGGTATGCCGAGCTCACTTTGACAATGTTAAGCCTATATTTTGGAAAAAGTCACGCTCCAAAAACAATGTAAAGAAAAAGCTTGGTGCAACGATTGATATTATATTTCAGTGCTCGAAGACGAAAAATCCAAAATTTAACCCCGTGTATCAACCACTCGATGCTTATTATCTAGAGCACTCCTACCGGAACAAGGACGATGTTGGGTATTATGCACTTGGTCATTTAGTTAACGACAGGACGAGGAAGGTGAACCTGGAAGAAGATGCCAATAAGCCGGAGGCTAATAGGAGGATATATTCTTACACTGCTAACGGCAGAACATGGATGCCCGATAATGGATGGCGCCTTTCAGAGCCTGACTTGCTTAAATTAATCGACCAAGGTCGTGTCCATTTCCCGGCTAGCGAAAAGAGAGGAAATCTCTATCGAAAGATCTACAAGCATGAATCCAAAGGGAAGCCCTGTACAGATCTGTGGGACGATATTCACTCCATTGCACAGGGAACTGAGAGATATTATCCGACACAAAAGCCAGATAAGCTTCTGGAGAGAATCATAGAAATGTCTTCTGATTTGGGCGAAGTAGTTTTAGATCCAATGGCTGGATCGGGAACGACGCCAGCGATGGCTAAAAAGCTTGGAAGGAAGTATATTGCCTTCGACATAAGCGAAGAAGCAGTTCATATAATGAGGACGAAGAGACAACTCGCTTAACGAGTCTAGAAGTAGAGTCCCCATGCCTATCCGTGGTAGGCAGATACGACAAGCCATTATGTTCTAGGAAAAAGCCAATAGATCCGAGCACTTACGGTCAGGCTCCTATGCTACTATAAAGTAACGACTTTTTCTGATCTGTGGCGATGGATGCCCTAAGCAGATCCGATCCAGATCTGGAGAAATAAAACCTGTTATAAATCAAGAGGTTATAAAAAAAGTAAAAAAACATCTCTCAAAAGCTTGACAGATTGAAAATGATCTGTTATAATGACCTATGCTCAGCAACAGAGCAGGAGCGAAAGGAAACAGAGAATGAAGAAAGTTTTAAAGTTCAACGAATACGAGAAAGAGAAAGTAATAGCTTTGCCAGAAGATGAAGAAACTGGCGAGCCAGGACGAGAATACGGATTTAAGCTAAAGTGGAAGGATCCTAACGACGTAGCCAAGGTTCCAAGGAGTAAGCAAATACGAGCCCTCGGCACTAAAGCAAAGGGAGTGGTGGAAAAGAGGAACGCCATGGCTGATGATGGATTGGAGCAACCTCTTATTAGTTATGATGGTCTTAACGGAACAGATGAGCTTATTGATGCCTACACTAGGCGCGCCGCTATTGAGCAATATTTTATCGTGCCTGGCGAGGGCAAGCTTCCATTTTGGGAACTACAAGGGCAACACACGGTAGAGCAAATAGAGGATTTACAATTATTCCTGAACCAAGATAAGGACACCACTCAAGGCAACGATATGCCAACAATAAGAAGCCGACTGCTAGCAAGGTTAGCTAACAACAATGACATGTCGCCAGCCGAGAAGTTGAAAGAATGTCAAAGGGTGGTAAGATTGTCGGCACCGGCAAGATGGAGCCCCCAACAGAGAAACAATGAAGCCAAGGGGATTTTTAATGAAATAAATGGCGGCGACACATCTATCCTTGCTGCCATAGAAGGCTTTAATACTGCTCTAGTAAAAGAGCAGTTGGTTCGGGGAGTCAATAGGGGGCTATACCCTCAGTTGGATATGAGCGACTTTATCTTGAAAAACAACAGTTTCCATTCGGGAGGTTTCCACGGCAACAAGTCTGTTCGAGTTTTGCCGACCAGCGATGTCGCCAATAACATTGGAAAAGAAGGAAAGTTGAGGTATATCAACCGAGAACAGACTAGCTCACCTGGTGATGAGGTTCATTGGATCTTCTTTGTACAGGATTCCAAAGGGGCTGACGACGTTCTAAGGAAGCGAAAAGAAGCAGAACAGAAGGCTCAAAAGCTCATGAGCTTGATGATGCCAGACGTGAAATTCTACGCTTGGTTCTTCCCACAAATCTTAGATTCCGTTGGCAATATTGAAGCGGAACCCCCTGGCGTTCTGATAAGGGGCAAGAGCAATACATATGGTAATGTGAAGAAAGCGCCACCATCGACGGTTGTCAAGTTCAGGGCTAAGAAATAGCACACTTCTCATTTCAAAGCTTTCCCTTAGAGTTTCTTTTCCTTTCGCCAAGGGAAAGCTTTGGAAGTGTTGATGGTATCAAAACCATAAGATATAGACATTGGTAGACAGATGCGACAATAAAAGATCGCCCCGATTTTTTCACACACCAAACACTTACTTTTAGCTTGACATACTGGAAATGATCCGCTATAATGAATAGAAAGGCAACAGAGATGAGTAAGCACCATATAGGCGAGAAGATTTGTGATGTTATATGGGGAGGCAAGGTGGAAGTGTTAGAAATAATTGACCACTTGGAGCCCACAGTGTATAAAGTAAAAGACGAGGACGGTAATGAATACCTCCTCCCAGAAGACGATGTAGACACCCTCCAATAGGGAACGAAAGGAGAAAAGAACAATGAAAAATCCAGAAGTTGATATCAATACAAGAAAAGTTCACGAGCTTGAAATGGAAGGTCGAGGCGGAAAGGAGGATGAATACTTGAAGATCTTGGGAGATGATTGGAAAAAGGTGAATGGTGTTTTACACGACTTTGTAAATGTGGTCACGGGGCAGTGCATTGAGCTTAAAAAACAGCAAAATCAACAATGGTTGGATCCATCAAAATACACTTCAATGTCAGAGTCAGAACTAGATATTCCAATGCACTGGGTATGTTGGAAAAAAGGTAATGGTGTTGATCTGATTCTAGAATCAAGCACGAGGCAGATGATGAGTGTGATGGGATGGGATAGATCTTACCTCGACGATCTAGTCAAATTCAAGTCTAAACATAATGTACCAACACAGTGGAAACAGCCCATAAGAGTGAGAAGTTTCAAAGATAAATTTAAGGTGATATATGAACGATAAAATTCTCCCTGATATGAAGCTGTTTGATATCTTACAGCAGGAAACTGTTACAGTCATAGCTGTTAATGAAGAGGTGTGTCCGAAGATATTCACTGTCATAGATTCAGCCGGTTGCCGATACAATTTATCTGAGGATGATTCTCACGGATTACAGGCAACAACGAAAGGATACACAAGATGATTATCAAGCCAGCCGAAGGATACATAAAGGTAGATCAGGTCCAGCCCACAGAGGTGGGACAGACTGTGAATCCCCCATATGCCTTCTTCCGAGTTACTGACCATAACAAGTCTCGCTATCACTCGGGTGACATCGTGGTTGCTCTGGGCAATCAAGTCGCTTGCCTACAAGGTATTTCCGGCGAAGTAGAAAACCGAGATAAAGCTCTTCTCCTCAGAGAGGAGAACGTAGTCTGCCAGGTACTTCCTGTCAGCAACAAATAAGCATAACCCCGCCCATGATATTCTTAATAATGATTTTATTGTGTGTGTTGGTTGCAGCGGATAGAAATAGATAAAGAAAAAAAAGGAAAGAAGGATCCGAGAATGAAAGAAAATAATAGTAATAATTTGCTAGCAGTAGCAGAGGGTTCTCTTGTCGGTAAGAAGATTGATGATTGTGATATCATCATCGATAAAATCAACGAGATTGAGGCACGATGCTTGGACCGCTTAGAATCAGTCGAACAGCTCCTCAACTCCCTGAAGCGGGAGATTGATTACATCCAACCCAGAGACATAAGCTAAGCTTATGAGCGATGGCACAAGAAGGATAACTTGGAAACAGGTAGAGAAATATCTTGATTTGTGTAAGAGGTATAATCTTGAGCCGGGCTTGGAGAAGCTGAACTACTCTTTGGTTAACGAAGATTCAGCTTCTCCGCTGTCCGGCTGGTATCCTAACGATCCCAATTGTAGGACTGAAGATTATATAATCATAATGCCAGATGGAGAGCACTACCATCACGACATATACTTAGCCAACAGCAAGAGCATGAGAGACTGGCTGTACGGCATTACCTGGTAAAAGAGAAAGAGAGAGAGACAACATGGCTTCAAGAGCTAGAAAAAAAGAACTGTTCGATGCCGTAGCCAGTCGCTACGAAGCAGAGATAGCCCGCCACCGGGTAACATTACATATGTATATTAGCGAGCCAATAGCTGTGGCTGATCATTCAACCATTGTGGAGGAGATCGCCGGTCTGGTAGATAAGCTTGCCTCGGCAAAAGACTCCCTCACAACCCTCCAGTCACTGAACGAGTACCTTTTCCTTGACGATGACGAAGAAGAGTAAGCCACCCGAAGAGACGACATTCGTCAATTGGTACCCATCAGAGTCCAGTTCGTATGATCGCTCAATGGCACCAGTACCAGTTGATGAAGACTGTCGAGCCTGGGCTAGTCCAAGAACACCCACCCTCAAGAAGGGAGATCTCATCCAGGATAAAGAGCATCCGGATGACTTCGGCTTGATAGTGGCTGTGGATGAAAGCAGGGAAGACCCATACAGGGTGTATGTGTTCAACCACATTGGTGAGGAAAACAGATGTTATTGGATGTTACAGTGGTATGTGGAGGAGGGCTGTGTTGTTGTATCCGAAGAGCAGCCGAGTAAAGGAGATGTTTCATAGTGGCGAAGAAGGAGGTAGAGAATAATGGCGGACATGATAATGAACATTGGCTTCGTAATGATGATGGTAACTGTAATATTGGCAGGAATTGTCGCTCTTTGTAACCTATAGGAAAGAGAGGCTGATGGAACTGTTTGTAACCGCGATAGGGATAGGTTATGTGGTAGTGATAGTAGCCTGTATCGTTGGTATTTTTAGATTGTTTTAGAAAAGACTTGACAAAGAGTATTGTGTTATGGTAGTGTTATAAGATGTATAAAAGATCGCCCCGATTTTTTCGCGGTAATTTTTTCCACAAACAACGAGCCTGCTTACTGCCTGCCTGCTTAGCTGCTCAAAGCTCAAAATGCTTAGGATGCTAACTCAGGAGATGTTTTGAAGAAAGAACCACTATTAGAGCTTGACCTAGGGACCATAATCTACGACAGAGAGTGGCCAGACGACGTAGGCTTGATTTGTGCCAAGGACGAGGGTCGCTCTCTGTATCTGATCCGTTGGTGGAATTGGGGAAACTTTAGCCCCATATGGATTAAGGCTAGTTATGTGGAACACTCCTGCAGTGAGTTGACAATGGAAGATCTGCCCCTCTATTACGAGCGACTACAGAAATGCCACGAAAATGCCGAGAAGGGTAAGGAATATTATGATATTGCCGAGGCAGAGCTAGATGCTGATCTCTATGCAGCAGGCATGTTGGGGCTGCCCTACGACAGCGAGGAGGAAGAATGAGCCGAGAGAGTAAAAGAAATAAATATTATGAATATCCAGAAGCTAAAGAGAAAGATATTACAGATAGCATATAGAATGCTTATGGTAGAGATAGACTTCCAGAACAAATGTGATCACTGCTTTGAGAAGAAAGAGTGGCAAGGAAAAGACGGAAGCTCATTGTGTGATAAGCACTATAAAGAAACATTAGGTAGGTTAGGTAAGAAAGGAGTTGATAATGCCATATAAGCAGAGAGAGTGTACGAGGTGTGAAGCTTCTTATATTCCGAATTCGAATAGCCAAAAATATTGCAAAGAATGTGCCCCAAAGGCATATAAAGAAGGCAATAAACGATACCGCCAGGATAACCCAGGGAAGGTCAAAGCCATCTATGCGCAAGTCTACCAAGAAAAGAAAGAGCAGGATATTGCTTGCCTGTACTCAATATTAAACAAGATGACTGATCGGGGCTATATCGGCGAGACGGTAGGATTTGAAAGGAGAGTATATGAACACAAAAAGAACCTCCAGGGAGGACGGCACCCCAACTCACTCATCCAAAAAGACTACGACAAGTATGGTGCTGATGCTTTTGAATTCTCGATGGTAAAAGAAATAAATAAAGAAGACTTCCAGAGCGAGAAGGAGCTGAAAGAGTGCCTAAAAGTAGAGGAAGCAATGCTGGTATTAGAGGAAGTAGAGGAAGGCAAAGAGTTGTATAACTTGGCATTAAATCTACCCATAACATCCATACCGGCTGTCCTTAGAGGTAGAGAAACATTTAGGTAAGAAGGAATAGAATGATTCATATATGTCCAATTGAGATAGCAGCAGTATTGGGAATGGTCCCGGTAATACCATACTTGATGGCAAGACTTCGAACGCTAGCCATGAGGCAAGGCGAGCAAGCCAGCAACCACAAGTAAAGATAATAAGCATCAGCAAGGAGAAATAATAAGCGATGATACAAAAAATAAAAAACATATTAGGTAGTATAGCAAACAAGATAGACAATAACCTAATGAAGACAGAGCTAGCAAAAGAGAAGTATCATATAGCATACCCAGTAATGTTATGTGTATTGTCTTATGGATTGTTTATAGTAGCTACATTGTTAGCTGTAGAAGTATTGATGATGAAGAAAGCTGATCCATTAGAACTACTAGTTGTAATACACTCAGTAATCTTAGGAGCAATATGCTTGTTCGCTATGTTCAAGAGTTCCTTCTCTGTAGGAGTGCATGTACATAGATACCAAGCAAAGAAGGAAGAGCAAGCCAAACAGCAGCCAAAACAAGCCTAATTTTATTATTATATAAGGGGGAAAAGGAGTAGTTGGAGCTACAAAGCTCTAACAGTAGAAGTGGTGGTGCCTGTATAGTATAATAAGGTTATATAAATATAAGGGATAAGGATAAGCAAGGGATACTAATGAGGTACTGGGATATAGTGAAAAAGCTAGTAGTATCTACTCACAATATAAGTAGTCAGTCAATACCCCTTCGTTCTTTTATATAATAAATAGCTCCCCCTTGTAAGGGTACGGAATTGCTAAGCATTTTAGGGTGTGATTTATATCACAGATCTAGTGCTTTTTCTTGATTAAAAGCTTGACAGATAGAGATCACTCTGCTACAGTAGATCATATAGAGAGATCACTTTTAGGAAAGGCAGATCACCATGACCAAGCACCTCACCAGCACCCAGCTCAGTGTTCAAGAGCTCCTTGTACTACGATTCGCGGCACGAGATGTAACCCGATTTGTTGAACACCTCGACGACGAGATGCTAGGCGAGTTGTATGCTGCCGTCAAGGCGGAGCGAGATGAGCGCTCATGCTTCAACGACGACGACATATGTTATGCTCCCCTCTTCGAGGAGTCTAGCTATTACGACACCAACGAGGAGAGCAACTTGGATTGGAACCAGAAGCGAGGAGACCTATAATGGATATCAAAGTAGGATCATTAGTGAAGAACAAGAACACCCAAGAGATTGGTCTAGTAACTAAGCTTGGCGATTTGGTAGCAATAGTTAACTATTGGGATATCGTCGATGGCAGGATTCAACGGCAAGACCAATCTGGGCATGAGCTCATTGCTAGCCTAGAACACTTTCACGATTACGACTTAACTGTTTAACTTAAGAAGAAGGATATAAGATTATGAAACACTACACAGAAAACACTAGCATTATGGGAACACCTTTACCTCCGAGCAAAGACGAGAATGAATGGGTACTATCTAATCCAGAGTATAATATGGGTGATGATACTAACCTACTTAAATTTGCCGTCCATCTAGAACAGCTAGCTAGCCTAGGATTATAAGAACATGCTTAAGCCAGGCGATATCGTAAGACATGTATATAAGAACTGGACCGGCATTGTGGAGAGTGTGATAGATACATACTGGTACCATGTCAAGTGGACACGAGCCGACGGGCGCGAGCTAGGTCGAGCACACTGGAGCACTTCACACCTAGCACAATCACTTAGTCTTATCACAAAGGAAGACTTTATCTAGCTATGAACGACAGTTCGCCCAGTAACCATCGCCCACTAAACCCTAGGATCAATCCAATGACTAACTATGAACGACATCAGGGAATCTATACATACAAAGCTATTGAGAAAGGCACCGACGTGCTTGTTCTGGATCCCCAGTCAGACAGATACCAGTGGCTAGGCAAAGCAGCAGAGTCATGGATACCCATGACCCGATGGGAGAGTGTTAGCGTTAAGCTAGCATTCGAAGACGGGACCACCGAGGAGTATCAACGGCGAACTGTTCGCCCAGTAACCATCACCCACTAAACCCTAGGATCAATACAATGACAAAGCTGACCGAAGCAATGAAAGCAAAATGGCAAGAACAACGAGCAGAGCGAGCGGCTGAGATAGCAGCATGGAAGCGACCTATCCCATGGCGGCTAGCTAACGTTGCCGAAATGGAGCGGTATGATCGAGAAGATGAACAAGGTCGCCCAGTACGAAAGGTAGCAACAACAATATGATTAATGACGAAACACTAGAGAGCATCAAGCCGCACCAATTGGTGGTATCTACCGATGGTGCACCCGCCAAGATAGGCGTTGTATTGGAAGTCGGCGAAGACGGGTGCTGCCAAGTATGGTGGGCATGGACCAAAGACTGGTCCTTCTCCGTGGAAGATACAGCCAACTTGGCTCGATTCTAGAAAGGATAAATAATGTCTTACTTCAGTAACTATGATACAACAACAAAGCGGACCATTATCAATTGTGCCGCTAAGGATATTATCAATAATGAGGTCCACCTCAGAACAGAGATGTTAGACCAGCTACTCGAAGCACTCTTACACGAGAGAAACCATAGAGATAGAGAAGAGCGAGAGGCTCGGGACTTCGAACGGCATGCCTACCTCTACAAGTGGATCAACGAAACTCCCGAGGAGAAATAAAACAATGTTACAAGTAACACTAAGAATGTTGTACACCCCAGAGAATCATACCTTTCCTGCTGATCTTAAGATTCTTATCGAGGCATATAAAAAGGATTTAGAGCATGCCGTATCTCATAGGGATCAGCATGGCGGCAAAGGCAAAACCTATGACCGCTACAAGCAGAACATCTTAGATGCAAACAATGCCATCTATAACTTAGAGAAGCAGTTAGCTCTCTACCAACCTTATGTAACACCCGATGGTGAAATTTACCAAGAACCCACCCAACAAGGAGAATAACATATGCCCTGGTCTTATAATGCAATCGATTATCAAGGAAACAAGATTGGATCCATTTTTGGACTACTCACTTTTATGAGCGAGTATAGAAATTTAAATGATGAACAAAAGGAAGAGTTAGGTAAGCTCAAGCAACGATACTACCTACACAAGTACATCACACCATCAGACATCAAGATGGTATTCAGTATGATTGAGGATACCAAGCAGCTTAAGAAGAAGCAAGCTAAGACAAAGAAGAAGCCAGCAACTAAACCCAAGGAAGCTAGCAAGTCATGACACCAATCGATATCATAGTAGGCGGATCCCTGGGTGTTATGGGCATCGTCAGCATAATCATCATCGCAATGAACAATGTTTAATCGCGATATATAAAGAAAATAAAAAAGGATACCCAGATGGAAGACAATTGTTACAAGTGTAAAGCAAGTGAGTATGAGAGTACAGTCATTGAAGACGAGAAGGGTAAGCTAATATGCACAGACTGCTATGATAAGAAGAGCAGCAAACAGAAGAGCCGTGAAGCAAATAAATTATTTATCTAAAGCAGGGGAAGAGCAAGAGGGGGGGTACTACCCCCCTACCCCGAATCTATGTCCCAATGTAGGCTAAACAGGCAACCGGCGCCTAAGTACGTTTGAAATAGCGGAGAAAATTTTACCAGATTTGAAGGGTGCTAAAAAATGCCCAGAAAAAAAAGAGAGAGTTGTAAGATGAAAGAAAAGTTGTATAATATTGTAAGGTTCCATTTCAAAGGACCAGAAGAAGTCATTGATTACGGTTACACACTAGAAGAAGCACAAGAGCATTGCGAGCGTGAAGACACAAACGGCGAAGGCTGGTTCGATGCTTACAGAGAACAATAAATTGAGGAAGGTATAATATGGGAACACCAGCACCGATTAATGTAGGCGACTTAGTGGTTCATGTTCGGATGGATGTGAATGGTGTCGTGCTAAGCAAGAAGAATCAAACATTAACAGTGTATAGAATGTATTGGCTTACCGATACGGGTTGGATGAAACAGGCACCCATGTATGTAACGAGAGATGAGATAATATTAGCCGAAGAGCTAACACTTAAAGAGAAAAATGATTGCTTTAACAAGGGGCTCTGTGGAAGATGCCTTCAGTTAGGCGGAGGATGTAGAAATGAAACAAGATAAAGTGGTAATAACATCGATGTATGCTAATCCTATCCATCCAGGGCACATTGAGTGCCTACAGGCAGCAAAGGCTTTGGGGGATTACTTAATTGTGATTGTGAATAACGACAAGCAACAGAAGCTTAAGACAGGCACAATGTTTCAGGACCAGTTCTTTAGGAAGACTGTTGTAGGAGCACTCAAGCCGGTGGACGAGACATTCATGTCAATTGATGAGGATGGGTCTGTCTGTGAGAGCATACGATCTGTTGTGGAGCGGTGTAGCCCGCATAGTGAGGTTATCTTCGCCAAGGGTGGTGACAGGTTCGCAGATAACATTCCAGAGGTTGATGTCTGTAAAGAGTTGGGTGTGGAAATTGTAGATGGCTTAGGGAAAAAGATACACAATAGCTCCAAGTACCGCATTGCCGCCATACTTAGATAAGTGGAAGTCGGTGACTTAGTAATATTTCAGCATGGGTCGTATACAAAGCGACACCTAGGTGTGGGTATAATCTTCAAGAAGAGGGAAATGGAGAAAGGCGAGAACCTGTATTTCAAGGAAGGTGTGTTAGAGGTGTATTGGTCAGCCACTGGCGCCAAGATGGTCTTTCCCGTCAACTCAAGCATGCTAGAACCATGTTTCGTTGTGGAGGGCTCTACGGATGCCGAAGCCGATTGATGTAGGTTCACTGGTAAAGTTCAAGAATGATTACAACATTCGGTGTGGCTATGGCATTGTCGTAGTTTCCGGAAGCCTTAACTCGGAAATTTATTGGCTTAGTGATAACAAAACAGAGACTACATTTACCATGGTATTAGAGGAAGTGAAGTGGATTGACTTACCAGAGCTGTAAGTAGCCGAAAAATAAGCACTTTGTAAGTAGTTAGAAAATAAGCAGAATAAAGTGTGGATCTGCTGACTGTAAGTGCCTAAAAAAATTGGCGAAAAAAAATGTCGTTTTTCGTTGATTATGTTCTTGACAGGGAGAGATCACTATGCTACAGTGATCTATATACAGAGAGATCACTTTAAGAAAGGGCAGATCACATGAAAGATCGCATGAAAATCAAACCAATACTTGATTACTACTGGACTGGCGAACACACTCTAGATAGTGATAAAGTTTATGATGTCGAGCTAGCAACAAACCAACCGGGTTGGGAGAAGCATGGTCTAGTCTTTGTTGAGGGCTATTTGTTAACTTCAGAAGAATATGAGGTGGTAGGATGAAGGAAGTTTTCAAAAGTCTTTTTGAAGAAGAATGTTACACATTTTTAGATAACAATTCCCATATCAATGGGGTTGTTGAAAAAGATGTTTTTTCGGGTTATTTCAAAGTTTTAGACTTAGGCTAGGAAAAGAATAATGGAAAATCTAGAAGTTGGTGATTTAGTATTCTTTCACCGTGAGGTAGATGGTGAGCCTGGTGCCGGCATTAAGAACGGTAGAGCCTGGAAAGGTATTATCACTGGTCCGGTATCAGAAGAAAAGAAGGACTGTGCTGACTGGGAAGTTAAGTGGCTATTCGATACCGATGGTAACAACTCTGAACACAATTGTGCTCATTGGAGTTGGGAACTTGTAAAGGCAGAGGATCAAGGCAAGCCATGGGAACGGCTAGACACATATGTTGCCAATGGTGGTTTAATGAAAGAACTAGAAGCACAGTTATTTGGCGATAACCCAATAGAAGGAGAATAATGCTAGCAACCCATAGAGCAAAGAAGGATGCCTCAAGGCGGACCAAGAACCGGTTTAGAGAACATACCCTAGTGTTTGTTAAGAAACTACCAGTATGGTCAGACACTTGGATCAAGAACGAAATCGATAGTGTATTTAGAGGCACCAGCATTTTGTTCGAGAGTGTAGAGAAGGATGAAAAAGGTAAGTTTGCTAAGTGGTGTGGATGGATTCCCGCTAGTGAAGTTGAGAGGATAGAAGAATGACCGTATTGAACTACCATAAACAACCTGGGACAGTCTTCCCCATAGAAGAGGCTAAGAGTTTAGTGTTGGAAAACATCCGATGGGAAACAGATGGCTGGGATTATAGAATCGAAACAGTCAACACTGATTCCAGAGGAAACAACACCACGGCTAAAGTGAGAGTATACGATGACGAAAATATATTCGTTGGATACCTATAGGCGAATCAAGGTCCGTACAGTGGACCTCACAGAGATGCCGGATGATTTGCTGATGCTGCTTCTGAATGGATCCATGTCCTATAGTGACGCAGCTAAGGCATACCCCGGTCCCATCTGTACCATCATAGAGGAGCCAGCCGATAAAGCAGCACCTCCTCCATTGCCGGAAGATGCCGACTGTGATGAGTAGCTGAAACATGCTATTAGCCGCCAAAGTGATTGTTGTATTTTGTTTAACATACGATTTGCTAACACTATTTGATATTTACCAGAAAAGAGAACGATAATGATCAACACCAAGAAGAAGAAGCCCGATATGGTGACAGTGCTGCTAACACAGCAAGAGATCCAAGCATTATATTTTACCCTAGAAGCGGCAATGAATAAGAGCGGCGTTGTGAGAGAAGAACACCATATGCCCATTAACTGGATCCTTAATTGTATCGAGGAAGAAGTGTCCCAATGAGAATCCGAGTTAACACAATCATCTTACTAGCACTCCTGGCTCTCTCAATTGGACTCTGTAGCTCTTGTGTTGTCGTTGTGGATGATACACCGGCTGAAAGCCGGGAGGGCACACAGGTCATCGTGAAGCATTCTGATACTGATGAAAGCTGTGACGAAGTACCTCACGAGCACCGAGCTCAGCGGTGTGATGTATATGAGGGAAGAGATTGTTGTGAGTGGTATATTGGTGATGGATGTTTTGAGAAGTATTGCTTCTATTATCACAATTGCGAATGGCATTGGTACGGCACGACTTGTGAGGTTCAAGAATGACAAACAAATGGAAGCATCCTGCACCACCACATGATTTTGAAATTGGTGATCTCGTGGTTGAGTCTGGGTATGATTTTGGCAAAGGCTGTGGTGTAGTGGTAGACTTAGCTAATACTAGCCCACACTTTGCCGGCGGAACCTATCGAATGGGCACAATACAAATCTTTTGGACTGGTGACGAGTACGAGGCTGCTGGTATGGACGGCAAAGATCCTGGTGTCTATTGGGCTCTCCCTCATAAGATAAAGAAACTAATCAAAGCAGAGGAACAAAATGATGGATGAGAATAAACTAAACCGTGGTCGCTGGCCAATAGAACATCTTATAACTAGCGGTGTTGAGGCGAAGCGGAAGCGAGCCGAAGAAGAAATAGCTGGCTATGACATGTCTAAAGCAAGAAAAAATCTTGCCGATTTTGACAATGTGCTTTGGTGCATACGAAACCTGAAAAAAAATTATGCCGACGAAAAAAATATCGTCGAGGCTTGTCGTCTAATTTCTATCGTCTATCGATGGAATCTAACACACTGGCGAGCCGGAACTCAACACTGGAGGTTGATCTAATGGAAGAGCATAATAGAAAAAATGATAAGTTCTGGGTGGTGAGCAAGCCGAGCAAGACATGGGATTTAGATTTCTTATCAAACTATCTCACTATCGAAGACATATGTTTTTGTACTTGTTATCGAGGGCTTATGACCCAAACTTTGGGTGGACTCACTCCGTCAGATATAGTTGGTGTTTTTGTGAGCGAAAAACCGGCTAAAGTATGTGCAGAACAGATTCTAAAACAATGTATTATCGAAAAAACCTTAGAAGAAAGCAAGAGCAAGTTATGATTATGAAAGTTGGAGATTTGGTAGAAGTTTCTATTGACTGGAGAGATGAGATTGGTGTTATCGTTGGCTTCGACTCTGAAAAGGATCCTGTAATTAAAGTTGATGATGGCTGCATTGTTGATTACCGAGAGAATGTAAGGGTGTTAAATGAAAAAAGGCAATATCTATAAGTTCAGTTATATCTCGGAAAACTCAGAGCTAAATTACAAGAATATCATGTTCCTTGGTGAAGAGTGGAGCTATCCCGAAGGTGGCTTCGCTGTAAGAAATTATAAAGTTTTAATACTTGGAGAAATTTCGCCTGTCACAATAGACAAGAGCCTAGTTAGGTATATGACACCTGTGTAGGTGTGTAAGAAGAACAGGGAGCACCATGGCACAATGGGAAATGAAGAAGATACATATATTACTATAAATGATGTGAGACCTGGTGATTTCGTATGTATTGTTCCACGAACATGGTGGTCTGCTCTTCGTGGAGAATATAAGATCGAATTCGGTACCATAGTATCAAAGCCGGAAGATCTAAGGGGTGGTGTAAGAGTGTATTCATCTTCCAGAGGAACATGGATTGTTTTCCCACACCAGTGGTATTTTAGGAAGTTAGACACATGAAAACAGGCGATTTAGTGGAGTGGGATGGTTTATTTACTGAGTATGGTAAGACATATATGTCTAAACAATATCTCGGGCTTGGAATCATAATTGACGATACTAGCTATCGAGAAACTGTCATTGTCCAGTGGCTTAATTCTGGGTGGAAGCTTCGCTGCGTAAAGGAGTCTCTCAGGATAGCGACTAAAGAACAGCAAGACTTCCTGTAGAAAGATAGTTGATTTATTTTTTGACTTTTCTCGAACATTCTGATAATATAACATATGGAGGATTCCTTGACAGATGTGAGCCAAAGATTTAAGGACTATGGTGAAGAGCATTGCTGGCAGTATGAAATCCGTCTTCGGAATCTAGAAGAGGATATATCGCTAGCTGGGCTTAAGCCAGGAGATGCTGAGTCTCTTCATGTTTCCGATTTCAAATTTGAATATGTTGATAAGTCGGAAAAAGATAAGTGTGCAGAGATAAGTGACTTCATAAAGAAGCACGAATGGCTCGGCAAGCTTCCGAACCGTCCTACACAACGATTTACAGCCCGGCTCAAGGAAGGTAATGTCCTTGCTGGGGTTATCATTATGGCTGTTCCAAATACCTTCTCTCACCTCCTTGGGAAAGAGAATATCGGCATCGAAAAGTTAATCTCTCGTGGCGCCTGTATATCATGGTCGCCTAAGAGCCTAGGTTCTTGGCTCGTAACGAAGTCTATCAAGTGGATGGTACAGAATACTGATTTTCGATACTTCACAGCATACTCCGATCCGGAAGCAAAAGAATTAGGGACAATCTATCAAGCTTGTAACTTTATTTATCTTGGCAAAGGCTCCGGAGTAGCAAAGCAGTATTTCGATCCGGAGAATCCCAAGCAGGGGTGGTTCAGCGGCAGAGAATTCAGGAAGAAATCAAAGTATTATAGATATGCCAAGGAGGTGGGTATCAGCAAAGAACAATGGGCACTATGGATGAAGAAGTATAGCCCAGACTGGACATTGGTTCCTCCAGCGGTAAAGACTATGGTAAAGGAAAGAGAGAGAGTGTATCGAGACAGTTGCCATGTTCGAGAGGTAGTTTCGAAGCATAAATATTGTTATATCCTCGGGAAAACAAAAGCCGAGACAAAGAGCTTGAGAAAATTATTTATCGAGAAAAATCCAGATAAAATTAACCTTCCTTATCCTAAGAATCGTGGAGAGTGAGAATGAAAAGCGGTGATTTAGTAAAGTGTAGAGATGACGAAAACTACCTTTTTGGAATGGGCTTGGTTGTCAAAGAAGAGACAAGAATGGTTAAGGTGCTATGGCTCTCTGGGTTCGCCGATGATGGCTTCGGCAGAATTGATGATCCGGCTGACTGGAACTGGAAATGCAACCTGGAGCTAGCGAAATGAAAAAGCAGAAAAAGAAAAAGCAGAAAAAGAAAAAGCGGAAGAAAAGGAAGAGGAAAATGAAAAACAGAAATCTCCTTGTTAAGAATATGATCTGTAAACCAAAGAACAGTGGAGCACATAAAGATAAGAAGAAAGAGGCTAGCAAAAAGGAGTGTCGTAGTAAACCTACGAGCCATAGCCAGGGAGAATAAGCTATTGCCCATCTATTTATATGTGTATGGGGCTATAGCTCAGTTGGGAGAGCACTTGCATGGCATGCAAGAGGTCATCGGTTCGAACCCGATTAGCTCCACCATACGGAGCTCTAAAGATGAAAAAAATCCTACTGATATTATCTATGTTAATACTGCCGGCGACTGCCCATGCTTACGAAGGCTCATCGCTTGTAATTTCTGCTGAGGAAGCCTTTGATTCATTGTCCTCAACAGGAGAAGCAACACCAGAAGATACCGAAGATAAACTTAACTATTTCGGGCTGGGACTGACAGCGGGCTCGACTTCGGGGATTGGGATCACAAACAAGTTCCATTCAAACTATGGACTCGGCTACCAACTAACTGGTGGTATCTTTGGCACTCCCGGCGACTTCATCTTCGCCTCTGTTGGAACTCAGCTTACCTACACTTTCGGCAGTATCAAGAATGCGAGGATATATGGCATTACTGGTATCGGAAGCTTCTTGAACCGGACTGTTGAAGGGGAATGGGATAGGTGTGACTGGAACGAAGAAACTCAGATGGAAGAGAACTGTATTCACATACCAGAGGTAGTTTCCTATGGCGCCATCTTCAACTTTGGTGCTGGACTTGGTATAGAATTGATTCTATGGGATACTATTGGACTTTCTTTCGACTTACCATTATCAACTTCCATTTCAATTGATAGCGGAATGTCCGGAGGATATGTAAATCTTCTCGGCTTCTTTCCGATACCAAATGCTTCTTTAGTGTACTATTTCTAACACAATCTATTTATAAAAATGGTAAAGAAAAGAATCAACAGACTAATATCTAAAGTTCTCTCGATCAACTGGTCGCATGGGGAGGTGAAGACAATGTATTTTCAAATAAAAGTGCAGGATACTACAGAAGAAGTGTCTGTAAAGGTAGGAGGTACCAGTTACGGTCCAATGAGTGTTACGGCTCAATCTGTGCCTAACAGTGTAAATTTCGTGGATATGGATGCCTAAAAGCAAAATAGCAAATTAATATACTATTTATAGTTGTAGTTGGAATAAGTAACACTAAAACGATCTCTTAAAAAGAGTATTTACAGTTAAAGGAGCTAAAGATGAAAATAACAAAAAGCCAATTGAAGCAAATTGTCAAAGAAGAAATATCCCGAGTGTTTGATGAGAGCGATGTTCGAATCGATGAATTCGGCTTGGGAAGGTCTATCAAAGGTGCCGCAGCCTCGCTCAAGGCGAAAGGCATGGATATGGTCAAGGGAACCGGTAAGTTGGCTCAGACAACCCAGGCACAAAAACAGATTAAGATGATGGTTAAGGATATTATAAAATCCGGAGATACCCAAGAAGCAAAGTCGATGGCTAATCATTTGAAAGCATTGACAGACGAGCTGGCGGCTTTCGCTGGAAAAGACGACATGCCTTATCAGTAGGAGAAAAAAATGAAAATAACAGAAAAAGTACTTCGTAAGATGATTAGAGAAGAAGTAGAGGTCGGCGAAACGGCTGAAGAAGCATATGAAGCCAACTTGAACGATGAGAAAATCATCCGTTTTTTCGAAGAAGGTATTAACCAAGAAGAGCAGCTTGCAGAAATTAGCTCGCTGGATGAGGCGGCATTACTAGCTCAGATCCCTAGGCTCGTTTCCGCTCTTAAGAGCAACAAAATGATTCAAGCTTTGATAGGTAAGATCGCAGAAGATCCTAAAGCTGCTGCTCAGTTTCTTTCCACTATGGCACAAATGGTCGGCATCGATACTGATAAGACTTTTACCGGTAGACAGAAATCAGTAGCTAAGAGCCTTGACAATACCACTCCCCAATCCGAGCCGGCGGCAGACGATAAAGACGGATTAGTTGAAGGCTTAATTAGAGAAGTGCTGAATGAAATATTCGGTAATAAAGATAAAAAATAATATTGTATAATGGAATAAATAATAGATAAAAGAAAGGGTTTCGTCCGAAACCCTTTCTTTTTATAATTAAGATTGGAGGTGATATTATGGAAAAACATACTACCGCTTTGGCAATCTCTTTCGGAGGTGCTCTGGTCGTAACTCTTGTTTGTGCATTCTTTTTTGGGGCGATTAATCATCCTGGACACTGTGGAGCTAGCAATCCTAATGATTTAGACTACGATGCCTTGTTTTCTGATGCTGGGTATGAATAATCGATGAGTGTGCTGGACGAGAAGGTTCTTGTGTTAGATAAGGGGTATCAGCCCGTACATGTCGTCAGTGCTAAAAATGCTATCTATCTGCTTTTCCGAGAGGTAGGCAAAGTTATCGATGAAGACTGGAATGTACACTCCCTAGAGGAGTGGATAGAGAAGAATAACGGCATTGAATGTGAGAAGCCGGTAAGAACTCCAAGATATAGTTTTCCAGTACCAAACATAGTTTTATTAAGATTTTATGTGAAAAAAAACCTTCCCATGCTTAAGTGCAATAAGAGCAACATTTGTCTGAGAGATAACTGGCGATGTGGATATTGCGATAAGAAAATGAGGGAGAGGGATTGTACAATTGATCACATTGTCCCTGTCTCACTCGGAGGTATAACGGAGTGGACAAATGTCGTAATCTCCTGTTCGAAATGCAACAATAGGAAAGGCAATCGGACAATAGAGGAATCTGGTTTGGAGCTTAAGACAGACATATATATCCCTAGTTGGTCAAAGCAAATTCTAAAAAGATACATTGGTAATGATAGCTATCATCCATGGAAATCTTTCTTGAGGTAGTTAGCTGCTGATTAGCCTACTTATTTTTGATGAGAAACGGAGATTTAGTTGTTTTCAAGTATTTCAAAAATAGCTATAAAAATGAAAACTATTTAGGTATAATAGTAAGCACCCAAACTGATATCTTGATTCCCACTGAATGGGGATATGATAAGGTGGATCTAGTTCTCGTTAACTGGTTCGATCCAGAAGGCGCCGAGGATCTACCTTACCACACTATCGGGCTTAATGGAGAGAGGTGGTATCATAAGGGTCAATTTTACCTCGTAGGAGAATAGTATGGCAGCATTTAAAGTAGGAGATTGGGTAATGGTAACTCCGTCTGCAGACTACCATTGGGAGTATTGGACAATTACCCACACAGAATTTGCCGGTGAGTATGCTGAGATTTTGGCTATTCAGCCAGATCAAGTAGATCCAAGTGTCGAGTATTATTATCTCAGGCTCAATGCACTTGGCACGGAGCAACCACTTGAAGCATGGTTCTTGCCTCGTCATGTAATTCTCGCCAAGAAGGCAGATGTCTATTCGAGCAATAACCTCAAGAAAGCCTGTGATGAACTACAGGAGTGGGAGACCAAGAAGAGGAAGTTGGTCGATGATGCACTGAGACATGTCTTTGGAAATCCGAAGAAGGAAGTTCGACCACTACGGAAAAGGGTAGGATTGGCTAGCAGTGACGAGAGGAGTGCCGCCACACTTTTTGACGATGAGTGGGAAGAAGAAACAATAGAGATAGATATAAATCATATTGTGCCGGCAGACTACGAAGGCTGGGATTGAGATGGAACTCAGTAAGGATACATCATATAAATCTGGCGACCTAGTTTATTGTGATGTCTTGGAAGTTGCCAAGCACGAATGGGAGTTTGGCACAACTTATGGTAGGTTAAGAGGCATAGAATCTATCACAGATATGTGGCCGTGGATTATGTGTATTGTTATAGAGGTTCGAAAAACATTAAAGGTAGCAAAGCTCTATATTCCATTCCTCGGCATTACGATAAGGGCACCGTTTTCTGGTATTAGAGCTTACGAAGGGAGAGGTACAAAGGAATGACAACAATTAAAAATGTAATGGCTGACTTGTTTGTAGAGCAGTTTAAAACAGCTATGAAAAAGAAGAAACATGCTTTCTTCGATTCTTACTTATCTTATAATCTGAACATTATTGGAGTAAGAAAGAAAAACAATTTATCTAATCAGTTCGACGATAACATAAATGTTATTTATCGAAACTCGGATAAAGAGTGGGAGGTATTTTCGGCGGCTGCTACGACAGATCCAGGCAGGACGGCACTATTCAAGCCTCTAAGCAGAAAAGGGACCGCTATTTTGGTGCCTGGACAATACCGTGGCTCTCACAAGATAGACTTACATGCCGGCAAATATACCGCCTTAAGGCAAAGCGGAGGAACGGTGAAGGTATGGCGAGACAATGATAAGGATAGTATATTAGATATGGACGACTCCAAGATAGAAGAGGGTTATTTCGGGATAAACATCCATAGAGCGTCAAGGTATGGCGAAACAAGCTTGGTGAACTCTTACAGTGCTGGGTGTCAGGTATTTCAAAGTATTACTGACTTCAGAGAATTTATGGAGCTATGTGAGATGAGTGCTTCAAAGTTTTCGAACAAGTTTACATACACACTGTTAGAAGAAGGAGATTTTTCGTGAAAGAAATAAATACAAATCTATTAACACTTGAGAACATAGAATATCAAATTGCACTACAAGAATACACTGAAGCAAAGCAAGATATGGATAGAGAGATTCCCACCAAGGACAGGCTAAAGAGAATTATAGTAGCAGCATCGAATTTGGCTAAAATTCGTAAAAAAATGCAAGATAACTCGCCACAAGCATAAAAACTTCGTTTTTCAGCTTAAAATAGGCACTCTCAAGACTATTTATTTTCGTATGTCATATTTTTTTAAAGAATGGAAGAAACTCATCACTGAAAAGGCGGATCCGAAAGATATCGACCTTTCAAGCTTCGAAGTAAAGGACATTCTAAGTCCAGATGTCTGGGAAGATGATGATTTTATAAAATCCGAAGTAAAAAACAACCTTAAAACGATAGCAGAGGACTTTTTGGATGGCTTAGACATCAAAAAGAGCCTTATTGATGATATTGTCATTACTGGAAGTGGCGCCAACTACAATTGGAGCAAGTTTTCCGATGTTGACTTACATATTCTCTTAGATTTCTCGAAAATTGATGAAAATACCGATCTTGTGAAGAAAATGTTTGATAAAGCAAGAATAAATTGGAATAGAACCCACGATATCAATATTGGGAAGCACGAAGTCGAAATATATGCCCAAGACACGAATGAGCCACATGTTTCGACTGGTGTTTACTCTGTTTTAGACGATAAATGGGTAGTAAAGCCAAATAAGCTCCAAGTGACCCTACAAAAAGACGATATAAAGAAGAAAGCGGCACAACTAATGGAAGAAATCGACGAAATAGAGAAAGAGGCTGCCAGTAGCCCAGGAAAAACATACGATTCTATCATTTCTTTGAAGAAGAAAATACAAAAAATGCGAAGATGTGGACTCGAAAAGGGAGGTGAGTTTTCGGTCGAGAACCTTGCTTTTAAAGTTCTTCGAAGAAATGGTTATTTACAAAAATTGAGTGATATGAAACTAACTGCTTACGATAGCCTGCTTAGTTTAGAGGAATTAGAGAAAGATGATTAAAATAAAGATAAAACCCGAGTATTCCGGCTGCCTAGAAGAGGCGATGGCGGATCTAAAAGCAATGAAGGCAAAATACAAGGACGATCCCATCCTATCTAAGATAGTTGATGCTCTAGAAGACAGAGATCCATCCGGCAATCACAAATATATCAACTGGGCAATGAAAC